>VOFC01002654.1_pt1 | contig 27157 bp, 48 predicted proteins | sample 5384161 | NCBI WGS metagenome assembly VOFC01 (sample SAMN12384722, study PRJNA508395) | human gut metagenome | isolation source: healthy gut B | host: Homo sapiens | reverse complement strand
CTCAATTGTACTTCGTTCAGTTACGTATTGCTAATGTGTTCCTAAATAAGAGTTAATCAAATATAAAAACCCTCCCGAAACTAAAACATCATCCATATCAAACATAATTCATTTGTTCCATAAGTCCTCCATTTGACTTTATTATAACAAAAAGAAAAAAAAGACCGAACAAGTTTTTTGTTCCGTCTATATTTTTTACGAAAAGCAACGACGATAAATGAGTTTTCCGGATAATAGTAACAAGTTTGCAAAAGTAAAATATCATCATCTGTTGAAACCGAAATTTCCGTATCGTAAAGTGAGTTCTCTTTCAAGTAATTTAAATGAGCTTGATACTCTTCTTCTGTAAACGATAACTTCATGTGTTCTACTTCATCTTTCACAATCAATACAGCAAAAGCCTGATAACGATAGTAACCGTTCTCACTCCTAAGTGTCAAAATAGAACGATCGGATAAAAGGATTCATCCAAATACTGTTCTAAAATTTGAAAACCCATGAAGAATTGTGTCCGTAGATTAGCAACTTTTGATCGGTTAGAACATTCCGGTAATCTAAGAAGGTACTCCCCATTCCATCAGGTTTTCCGCTCAAATCGTGATCTAAGTAAAACTCATTATCTTCTGCTTGCAACACAACGCTACTAAAATCCGTATTTTCAATTTCTATTTTTGCAATAATATCGTCATTTTGATACGTTTCTTTAAAATCGCAATTTCGTTTTTGGTAGAAAATGGATTCGAAAACGAAACTGGCACCACATCGTGAGAAGGAGTCGAGTGTAACGACCACCTCGTATGGACTCTCAAAAAGAAACTAGTGGAAGATAAAAAATGGATACAAATACCAATTCAATCAAGGTGAAAGCGACAATGAGTAATCTACGGTACATAATCCGTCTTCGGTGGAGTTGGAACTTCTACTTCACCAGATACTGGCATATCGGTTCTCTCTAGTTGTAGTTCCAAATAAAAACCGATGTAATAATTCATATAGGTATTTGTAGTGTAACGTCCATTGATATAAATATGTGGCATGTTGATACTTGCTTCTTCACCTGACTCTAATTTCGCAAACGAATCTTGAAGCAACCGATTAGCATATTGATAAGAAGATTCTTTTCGCATGTAAGAACCGATGCTATAATTCTGACTATTTTCATCATTGATTTCTTCTTGTCCAAATGAGAATGCAACTAGTTTATTGTATAGATAGTTAAAGGCAAGTTCGATGACTTCGCGGTTACTTTCTCTTTGCACTTTGCGTATAGTTTCCATCCAATAGTTCTGAGATTGCCTTATCTGGTAAATCCTCTAACTTCGTTGCGTTCGTGCCGTATTTTGCATTATAGAAATCCAAATAGTAAAGATGTAAATCGGCAACCCCATTTGGGTACTTTACAGGGTCTAACTGTGCACTAATGGAATCATCTTGCACCATTTCTGACGTCAAATCAGAAGTTCTATCAACTCCGAAAAGTGCCTGTAATGCCGTGTTCTTCGTCCGGTAAAAACTGATTTCTTCTCAGTTGGAACACCAGAGAAAGATGTCGCGGAAGAGACGATGTCTCCTAAAACCGATTCATCGTAAATCGAAAAAATCTTCGACACTTAGAACAAATGAATCATCGACATATGCATATTCATGGGAAGACTCGTTTCGAATATGGATGATAAAACTATCGTTCATACCAGGTAATGCCGCATCTCTGATGTATCCATCCGGGACCAAAGTAATTCTTTCTTGGTCGAATCCTTCTGGAATCGTATATGTAATCTCGTAATGTTTTGATGGATTACCGTTTTCATCCACTACATCCGTAATGGTTACATCAGATGCCACAATCCCTTCTGTCATCTCATTCATCTGATACTGTGGTGCACTCCATTTGCTTACCTCTGCGAATACTGGTACTGCTAAAAAACTTCCTACCAACACTGCTACAGCGAAAAATACTTTACTGTACTTCCTAATTTTTTTCTGCATACATTTCCCCTTTCCGCTTCCATTATAGGAGAATGAAAATAAGAAAAATGTCGATGCAAGAAAAAAGAACAAAATGTTCTTTTACTGATTTTGTAACAAAGACATACCTAAATCGTAACGATCCGTTTTGGCATATTCTGCATCGATGGCAGCAATGATATCGTCATTCATAGAAGTTCCATAACCAGAGAATGTTTGATCTCCAATGATGAAAAATGGAACGCCACCAATGTTAACATTTAGTTCTACTTCAACATCTTCCATCAAAGCTTTGTTCTCATTATCGTACCAGGTTTCAAAAGTATATAAATTGAATTTTGCTTTTTCTTGATCCGATAAACTTTGTAAAAATTCAATCAATTCTTCACAATGAGGACATCCTCTACCATAAAACAAATACATATTAAACGTTCCGTTAGATGCTTCTTTCACATCACTCAAATGAATATCCGATTGTAATTGTGGAACATCGCTATTATTATATGTTTCACTACCAGAATCTGCTGTAGCAGTAGGTGTTGATGTCGGTGTACTAGCAGGAGTCTCATCTGCTGATGGTGTACTAGTTACATTATCATCTGATTCAGAAGTAGCAGGAGTTTCTTGATTATTATAAGAAACTCGGTTGTTACCAGGGCCATAATTCACATATAAGAATACACCCAATAAAATAACGACAAGGAGTAATCCTCCTGTTATCAAATAATCTTTTTTCATGAAAATTGAACACTCGCTCTCGTTTTATAAATTTGATCGTTAATCTGTACATAGACAGAGTATGTACCACGTAATCCCGCATCGTTAATGTACTTCGTAACGACAATACCGTTTTCATTTTCTTCTTCCGTGAAGATGTCGACACAAAGTGCCGTGTAAGGTTTCTTACTAATTGGTACATTGTAAATTAATTTTTTACCATTTTGATATAAAATGACATTGACGTCCGTTCCTCTTACAAATTGACCAGAGAATACAAGACGATCCTCTTCTTTCGTAATCGAAATATTATGAGATTCGTAATCAGAATCGATATCTTTGGCATCCAATACAAATCCATATTCTGTATCAGTTACTGTCGTTTCTCCTAAAGTTCCTAAACGACGAGCTTTTCCTAATGTAAAGGTTTTATTTTCTGCATATAAACTTAGCTTTTCAACACGATAATTATTTGTTGGTAACACAATTTCAAAAATCACGTCATCATTTAACAATTCAACCGTATCAGAAACCAATCGGTCTGCACCAGAAATTCCAGCTGGTTGATTAGAGTTTTCCCCCATCGACATAAACGATACCACCAGAGTGAACAATATAATGATCACTTGCTAAATAATCGACATCGGAAATGTATGGTGAATAAAATTCAGAACCACGTTCTTTACCATATTCATAAACTTGACGAATGGTCATATCTTCCGTATTGATTTCATACATGACACCACGAGAGTAACTTTCCGTTGCAGGAACATAATCTTTTTCGAATTTTAGATTTATTATTTCCATTATCAAAAATAAATACGTATCCTTCTGGTGTAATCATAGCGGCATGTTGACTCCATTGCCATTCAAAATCACCATCTCCAACTGGTGTAAAGAAATATTTTTGATACTCTTCACTCCAATTAGTAGAACCTCCAATAATCCAATTTAATTCACCCGTCTCATAAGAAATATTGATGACGGCATCTTGATGTCTTCCTGACAGTGTTATTGAATTAGTTTTTTCATCATACCATACAGAATTGTTATGGAACCAGTCGTAACTCGTCCAGTTCTCACTCTGACCATCTTCCATATTTAAGATATTTTTAAATCGAATGTTTTGACGATGCGACCAGTCGAACGATCCAGTTCTACGATAACATCTTCCACTGTACCAGCATCGCTATTAAAGTCATCCGTTGCTACTAACAAGTTACCAGATGGCATTTCAAAATAATCGTGATGATATCCACCCGGTAAACTGTACTCGACATAAATCTTACCAAGCAAATCGATTTCATATAATCCGGTCATGTAATAAGGAGAATTGACAAGTCGTTCTGTACTAATCAAAATATGACCGTTGTCTAATCTCGAATTATCCCAAAGTGCATAACTCGTTAAATACCAACGAACATCCCCATTGACATCGTATGCACAAGTATATCCTTTAGAAGACGGTGTAAAGAAATAAAGTTCATTTCCTAATTCAGACTTATCAGCAGTTACTGAAGTCGGTAAAATGAAATCATCTGGTAATTCTTCCGTCTCAATTTCAAATGTTTTAGATTCATCTCCTACTGTAACTGTAACTTCATTTACAGTTCCCGCATACAAACCGTAAATTGGCAAATAGTGCTCCGTTCCTTCTTCAAATGTATGGGTATACGTAGTCCACTTATCTTTTCCTTCAATCGTAACCGTTGGCGCAACACTCTCCTCTGTTTCAAACATGATAAGTGCAGTTAACGGCGAAATATGATATGGATCCAACACGACATTGGCATTTTCTAATGTATACCCTTCTGTCGTAAAATCTGCTTCATATCGTACTTGTTCCGTAACCAAACTAGCAACTGATTCTAGTTCGTCATGAAAAGATGATTGACGATCTAAATAAAGATAAATTCCGCCAACAATCAAAATTAATATTAAAATTCCACCAATGATAAAATATGGTGCCTTTTGTTTTGTTTTTTTTTTTTCATAGTTTTTCCCTCCTACGAAAATAATTATAAAAAGATTCATCTATTTTTCAATCAAACGTAAGTTTAAAAAACTCAACCTGCGGTTGAATCGAGAGAACAAGTACCATTTAAAGAAAGTGGAATGTGATGATGAATCTCTTCTCCATCGATTGTCGTTCCAATAATTTCTAAATACAAACTGTTATTGATATATTCCGCACAGTTTCTAGAATAATCAGAAGCATTGATAGAAAAATCTTGTAAATAATCTTCTAATCGAATTCCATTTTCATTCTCATATACGGACCCAGATATTTTGGTATCATAAGAATTCGTACTTCCGTAAAGAGCACATTCAATTCTTGTATACAACGCGTCATCTTCGCCACCACAATAATCGATATTCGAAATATAGATAGAAGACTTTCTAGCATTGTATGCCAAACTACCGGTAATCGTAAACATATCACAATCGCTAGACAACGTTTTAAATTCAAAGTTATCATCACGGTAAAATAAGAAAAACAACAAACAGAAACTACCAATTAAAATAACAAACAACAAAATTAACCAAAGCCACGATTTTTTATCTTTCGATTCTTTTTTTGGGAATATAATCACCATCTAAAAAATCGTTCAAATCCATATGGTAATCTTCACAAATCTGTTTCAAAAGCGCAACATCCGGAATGTTTTTGCCATTTTCCCACTTAGAAACAGCCTGATATGTCACACCATAACGAGACGCAAATTCCTGTTGCGTCAAATGATTTTCCTTGCGAATCTTTTTAATCAATTGTCCAATTTTACTTTGATCCATAGCATAACCTCTATCTATTTATTATACAAAAAGGAAAAAAAGCCTTCGTAAATATTTTCCTCAGGCTTTTCGTGTTAAAAATTTTCCCGCCAACCCATATTTTTCATGATTAACAATGTATAAATAACCGAATACACTATAGATAAAATGCACCGATGCAATTGACAATTAAATCCATCATCGTATCTTTTTAAACCGATATCCAAATATCCATCGATGGCCGTAGAATGAAGTCCATTCTCACTCAAAATGAGTGTCTTCGATATATCCTCAATGGAAACCACTTGATTCGATTGTTCTGGATCTAACGTTACCGTATGGATTTCATTCACAATCGTATCTTTCTGCATGTCTAAATGAAATACTTGATCCATGCCGAATTCAAAAAACTCCCATGCAACTCCAATTGTCATCGAAAAACAGAAAGAAACGAGAGCGACAAATACAGCCGATAGATGAACTGACTTACCTTTCGTTAAGTAAATAAACAAGAGAGAATCCGACACTGGCACATAAGAATCCATTTAATGTATGTAAAATTGTATCCCAATATGGAATAGCACCATAGAAATTATTAATTTCTCCCAATATTTCTGCTGCGAAAATAAAAACAAAATGATAATTTCAAAGTACTTGAAATTGTACTTTCAACTTCTTTTCTAAGAAAAATGGTAAAATAAGCAAAAATAACGATAACACACAAAGGGCTGCATTTTGAAAATTACCATTGAACAATTCCCGAATCATACAAACGATAATTAGAAAACGAAAAATGAAATACACCGTCAAAGATTTCTTATCGTTTCCTTTCAATAAATTAGACCACTTACTTTTCATAATCTACATCCTTTACTGCAAAATTCACTTTCATTGTACCAAACAAAATTTCAAATGTAAACGAAAACAAACTAGGATTATCTAGTTTGTCCACCAAACGTGTTTATATTGAGAGGTAAATTCGTCTGAGCAAGTTCCATTGGAACACGAACATCCATCGTAGGTAATATTACACAATCGACTTGTCCATCTTTACGCTTGCCAGCATACCAATCTTCCCCACAGTACAACGACTCAAAATCATCTAATAAAATCGGTTTGCTACGAACATCTAACTTACCTTGCTTGATAATTTCATCTAATACTTGAATCCGTTTTAAATCATTTTCTGTAATATCCTCTTTTGTTTTTCACTGGTTGACGCAGACGGTCATAAATCGGTTTCTCAAATGAAGAAGTATCTACTTGGCTACTTTCTAACCCGCCAACATACTTGTCTGAAGTTTTTAAAACCAAAAAGCATATGGACCTAAATCAGCATGAAGAAAATCTGTAAACAAACGACTATCTTCAATCATCGGAGAGTGTAAATCAGAAGTTGGAAATAAACCACAATTATATAATATTGCATCGATGGAATCATCTTTCTGCTTCGCTTGAGACATCATTTTATCGCCAATTTCCTGCAATACATCATCTTGTAAAAAAAGGTGCAAAAACATGTCCCTTCGTATCATAAAAAGGTGCAAACATAACGGTGTTTTTTGTACGGAACAAAATACTACGAGCAACAATCTCATGAGTAAATTTATCGCGAACAATCAAAACATCCATATTCGGTTTCGTTAGACAACCACGATAAGTAGGAGCACCCGAAACATTAGTCAAATCAATACAACTTCTACTAAATTTTGAACCAATTAACAAATTATCAGGTTCCGTTGTCGTTGTAGAATAAGAATAAGGTCCCACCGAGCCAGATATTTGCGGAATACTACTTTTTCCCGTAACATAGACTCGATGTATACTTTTGTATAATCTGAAAGCAATTCGGATGGTAAAGAAGATACAACTCTATCTCCTAAAATAAGCGGATATAACTCTTTTTTCTTCCTCTTTTTAATCCATTCGCCATTGAAATAACTTTGTTTCATATGGCCGATCAAGTACAATAACGGATTATTATCATAAAGATACTTAGCCGAAGAATCACTGTCAATCTTTGATATATTTCTGGATAATCTGTCAAGATGGACAAATAGGTATCCGTAGAAAAAAGATGGTACTAAATCAACCAAAGGTAATAACGATGCAATTTCCGGAAACCTTTGATACGTATTCAATATGTTAGGAATATCTTCTTCTTTAATTTTTGAAAACAAAGTTTGCAATACAGTAGAAATATGTTCTTCATTCGCAAACTGATAATTTAAATAATGATATGGAAACTTTTCTTTATCACTCATTTCGACTGAAAATTTAGAAGTACGTTTATCTTCCTTAGCAAGATCTGCATAAAACCGATTGTAAAAACGGAACACTTCCAAATCCAACTTTACATCATAAGAGTGCAAAGTATCCGCAACCGTCTCTCGACTAAGCTTTCCCTGTAAACACAAATTTTCTAACTGTGAAAAACTCTTCCTCTGTAAAATCAAATAAAGACGACCGAACATGATGCATCTTTAAAACATGTTCCCGTTTGGATTGCAACTCTTCTAAAAGATGATCATAACCACCATAATCGTCCCACTTTTTGATGTTGAAAATCTGTCTGAATTCGACGAATACTCTTTCCTAATTTAACTTTGTTTTCAGCCTTAGAAGACAATTCCAAATCTTTAATGACTTTCTTTTCATTTGACTCACAGATTTTGATAAATAAACATCACGATGTAAATTTAAAAAGAAAAGAATAAATATTGCTAATTTCTTTTTGTTCGATAAGTACCAGAAGATTGTTGATTATCTTTAACGCTTTGCACTAAAGATGTCAATTGTTCTCTTGTAACAACTTCTTGCCCTTGATTAATAAAGGTATCTAAATCCGAAATTAAATTTTCTTCTTCATGACGAAGAAAAGCATTTTGGAAAGCTAAATTCATAGAAGCAACATCCGGATATAAGAAATGCAATTTATTTTGTTGCTAATCAAATTCTCCTCGCATCGAAAAAAGCTCGTTTAACAATTGATGATATTACACTTGTGTATCAACATCATTGAAACTTAAATCCACATCAAAATACGGTAACAATTCTTTCATAGAAGCTGATTGAAAACGTTTTTGAAAAGGTGGTCTCATAAACGGAAGGCTTAGTAAAGCATCATATTTTTTTCTCTTTTAAAAATGTTGCAATATACATTCTCTGTTCACTTTTTGGTCAAATGATAAAGTTTGAAATTATGAGCCCGAAAAATCAAATAAGACATCAAATAATCATTTTGAACCATAGCAGGATTTTTTTCCAAGACCTCTTTCGTAACTGGATACTCACTAAGTGCATGTTTTAAAAACAGAAGGACTCAACATGATATATCCGCACCAATATAACGAATAAAAGATGGATTTTGACGAATGGCGCATTCCATAATTTTTTTATAATTTCGTAAATTCGATTCTGAATAAAATCAGATTCTCGAAACAAATAATTATTTTCCTCTAATAGAAACATGTCTATATAAGAAAAACATGATTAGGATCTAATACCATCACATCGACATATTCGCTCTCACTTCGCTCGACTAAAGAAGGAATCTGAAATAACACCGGATTCTTTTCATAAATTTTCCTCGTCGGTGCATAAGAAATCGAATCGAGATAAGAAAAACCACTTCATCATCCAATTCCTCTTTCGATAAATAGATAACACGATTAGGATGCTCCTTTTACAAATTCCATTTTCAAAGTATGCGAAGCAAGTAAAGAAGGCGCTACCATAACCATCTCTGAGAGTCACTTCAAAAGAATGCTGTTCAAAAAAGATACAGCACCTGGTTTTTTCTAACTCATTTTGCACCTCTTTCAATTTATCAACATCGTGACCATTGCGAATACAAAAAGATACCAACTTTGAATAATTCATTTGAACACCTTCTATCTACTCTATATTCATTATACCAAAAATTATTAAAAAACTAGTAACTTTCGTCACTAGTTATTGACCTAATTGTAATGTTACAATTGATGTGAGACTTTTCAATATAGTAAAACAAAGCAATAAGTCTAGTAAAATGTAATTAAGACAAAACATTTACATTAGAAAGGACTTATTGCTATGACAAGTATATCACATTATCCACATAGTTTAAATACTAAATATTATGCTGTTTTATTATATAGAAATGGAAATCCAATATCTTTTGTTTGCAGAAGATATAAATGTTCAAAAGCCTCTCTTATGCGCTGGAACAAAAAATTTAATGGTACAAAAGAATCTTTAACAGATAAATCCCATAAACCTTTATCTCCTCATCCAAAAGCTCATACAAAACAAGAATTATATTGGATTAAAAATTATATTAGAAGAAATCCAACAATCTCTCTTTGTGAACTTTATGGAAAATTAAGGACTGAAAAGGGCTATTCTAGGCATGCTTGTTCTTTATTTAGAATTGTTAGAAAACTTAAGTATAAAGTGAATACTGAACATCATTCTAAATATATTCCCAGAAAATATAATACTCCTACCAATATTGGTATGAAATGGCAAATGGATGTTAAAGTCATTCCAAAAGAATGTTATGCTGGACAAATTCTGACAAATTTTATCAATACACTATAATCGATGAAGCATCACGTGAAAGGTTTATTTATCCTTACAAAGAACAATCTTCCTATTCTACTATTGATTTTGTAAAAAGAGCGATTGTTTATTTTGGCTATAAACCTAAAATCATTCAAACAGATAATGGTCAAGAATTTACTTATACCATGAAAACAGATAAAACTCATCCATTAGACACTTTTACTTGAATCTTTAAAAATATCTCACAAATTGATTAAACCTAGAACTCCTAGACACAACGGTAAAGTTGAAAGAAGTCACAGAAATGATCAACAAAGATTTTATTTCTATCTTAAGTTTTATTCCTATAATGATTTATTAAAACAAATGAAATCATATCTCAAACGTTCCAATAACATTCCTATGCAAATTCTTGGTTGGCTCACTCCTTTACAAATGAGGCAAAAAATTATAGAAAAAAACAATAATTAATAATTACATTGTAACTATATCATATTGCTTTTATTTTTTTACAAATTTTGTCTCACATCATTTACAATTATACACTTTCGTCACTAGTTATTGACCTAATATCATCTCTATTTTTCTTTGACATCAGAATTCTTTTTTTTTTTTTCACGACTACGTCCTATTTCACAAGAAGGATCAACGTCGATGTTTGATTCTTCTTACTAACTCCTCGACATATCGTAGAATATCTTTCTTCTTAACTGCGATATCAAATACTTTGCCACTTTCCATCCGAGCCCTCAAGTATCGATTAGTAACAATTCCTCTACTTCTTACTTCATAAATACTCAAGTCGGTGATGTCTGCTAATTTACCAATCGTAATATTTGGTCCTGCTAAAATATAGAAGAAATGATCACTCACTTTAAACTTTTTCTCGTTAAACGAGAATGTTCCTTTGTTGATATTCCATATCAGCACGTGCTAAATCTTCATCCGTCAACGCTTTGAAAGAATTATTCCGTTTTGGATCTAAGAACTCACGGAATGCTAAAATTGCTAAGACAATGAAAAATAATCCAATTCCACCAAAAATCGCTACATAGATATACATAGAAGTTGTCGTATGATCATATCCATTTACTTGAAGAGGTAAAATAAAGTTATAAACCCTCATCTTCGGTATAAGCAAATCCGTACTCATTGTAAAAACTCTTTCACCAGTATAGTAATCGACATAGCCATCTACAACAGCAAAAGTCCTTCATTATAACTAGAATCTAGTTCCCCTAAATGGCCAACGTAAGTAGTAGTCTCACCGTTGTTAATCTGTTCTTGCATTTTATCCAAATCACTAACAGAAACAACTCCTAAAAAGAGACATATAAGACTCTGTTCCTCTAAAGGAATTTCAAAATCGACAAATTTAGAAAGTGTAATATCTGTACTAACATCATAGTATTCATAACCAGCTTCATAAACGTAGTCGGAATAAACTTTTTACAAAATATTGGTCCTTTCTAGAACATTCTACATAATCTTCATATGTACGAATTTCACAATAGTTTCCTGTCACATCTTTGAAAAAGAATATCCCAATAAAAGGATTAAACAAAAAAAGACAACGGCTAATATCAAAAGACAATAAAACGAATTAGCCCAGACATTTTCGCCCGTTTTAAAATACTCTCACCCATCATAACACCTCAGTTTAATTATGACATAAACAACTTTCCTCGTCAATCAGAATTAGTAATTGTATCAAAAGTTTCTTGATTGCAAGTAACGGTAACTTTCATCCATCGATCACGATTCACCGCCCAAATGGTATGATTTTGTAAACTTTCAAGGAAAAAAGATGATACGTTTCATAGAAAGAAAGCCCTTTATAATATATGGTAAAAAGAATTACAAAGATGATCCTGAATTGTCATTTTCAGTATCGGGACAAACATGTCCAAACGTATCAGTATCATATTCCAAGAAAGAAGCCAATTGAACTTCCACTTTAATTTCACGATTACCTAAAGTAGGGATCGATAACATAATCCAAAGGAACATTAAATGGAGTATCAATCCAAGATACATCATCTTCTAACACTGTCGTAAACGTAGAAGTAACGTACTCATCTTCTGTAAGCGATGTCTTTTCATCATACGTCAATAAAACGGTAATTCCAAGCCCGCTTCCTACACCAATTAAAAACCAAACCGGCCATAGCAACTAAAAACAATTTACGAAATCCGATTGCCAAAACGAAAATAAATTGATAAAGGAAACGCATACAAGCAAACAAAAAACATGATAATTCCCAATATAGCAAGTCCAAAAAAGAACGATGCCATAGAATAAATCGAATGATAAAACAGAATTACATCGAAAAAGAACGGAACATACAAAGAAGAATGCAAAGAGAAGAAAAAAAAAAAGGCACAAATTCTCATAATCCAAGTAATGAACTTAGTAATTGGACCAAAAAGGAATACTCTTTTTTTTAGAATCTCGAATGATGATTCGCGGACGAGAAACCAATCCGTCGATTGTTTCATCTGATGACTCAGAAGATTTCATATCCACATCTTCCATATAATCTAAATATCTCATTTTAAATAATCGAATAAAGATAATGATACCAATCAATACAATGGCAAAAGAAAATAATAGACCCTAATATATTGACAAAGTAATGACGAAAACTATATGGTAAAAAAGAAAAAATCTTATACAGAACCCAATCGGAAATCGAATAAACAATGGCGCCTATTGCAACCAAGAAAAAGACCGATTAAGAGAAGTTCAAATAGACAGCGAACTTTCCCTTTCCACGTCAACCGACAAAACATGTTGTACGTCTTCTCTGTAAAATTCAAAAATGATTGAAACCGATCGTGAATCCAACTATGACGTTTCTGTGGTTCTTCCGGTTGACTATCATGTTTAATGACACCATCATCCAATAAATCTTCCAATGTACAATTTAAAATTTTAGAAATCGAAATAATCTTATCCATATCCGGATAACTCGATCCATTTTCCCATTTACTAACTGCCTGTCTAGAAACTGATAACATCTCTGCTAACTGTTCCTGTGATAAATTATTGTTTTTCGTTGTTTTGCTAACTTTTCACAAAACTTCATCTTGCTCACCTCACAACAATCGTAACAAAAAAAGATGCGGTAGCACTATCTAAAATAACGTTCTTTTTGTAAACTTTCGGTTGCATTTTCATAAAATGTAAACCAATTTCTTTTATTTTATCATAGAAAAAGAAATATGATAAAATGAAAATAGGAGATGATAAAAATGAGACGAAAAAAAGAAACAAATTTCACTATTGATGACACTTTTTCTAGTCATTTTTGGTAGTATTTTTTACTTTTTAGAACCGAGTCAAGCAAATCCTAACACTCCTACTCCAACACCGGAAACCATGCAAGCAAATCAAGAAATACAAGATAGTGAAAAATTACAAATTTGGTTTTTGGATGTTGGACAGGCAGATTCTATTTTAATTCAAAACGGAGATGCCAATATGTTAATCGATGCTGGCAACAACGAAGATGGTAAAAAAACTCGTTTCCTATTTTCAAAGTTTAGGAATCGAATCGTTCCAATACGTCATTGGTACGCATGCTCACGAAGATCACATTGGAGGAATGGATGACATCATTGATAATTTCAATATCGATACATTCTATATGCCAGATGCCATTACAACAACTGCAACATTCGAAAGTGTCCTAGATTCTTTGGAAGCCAAAAACATTGCCTTTCAAACACCTTCTATCGATTCTATTTTCAAATTAGGAAATGCAACGATAGATGTTTTGTACGTTGGAACAGATGATAGCGATTTAAATAACACATCCATCGTATTAAAATTAACTTACGGTAACACCAGTGTATTATTTATGGGCGACGCTGAAAAGAAGTAGAAACGATAATCGAAAAGAAAGACATTTCTGCTGATGTGTTAAAGGTCGGACAGCACGGATCGAATACTTCATCTAGTAAAACATTCTTAGAAAAAAAAAGTAAATCCAAGTTATGCCATTATCAGTGTCGGTACAGGAAACAGTTACGGTCATCCTAGCAACACAACCATTCAAAATTTAGAAAATCAAAATATACAAATTTATAGAACTGACGAAAACGGAACACTCATTATGACAAGCGATGGCACAAATATCACATTTCAAACCATTCAAACAAACACCAATGGATAAGGAGAATTTATGAAATACAGTGTAGATCGAATTGAAAATGACAAAATCATCGTTCAAAATTTAGAAACATTACAAATGGAAGAAATTTCAAAAGATAAAATTCCATTTTCAGTACGAGATGGCGACATTCTGAAACTTGAAAACAATACTTTACCAATTAGATGAAGCAGAAAAGAAAAGAGAAAAAAGAATTCAAGAAAAACTAAACAAACTAAAACAGATTTCAAACAATTGAAATCTGTTTTTTATCGTTTTAATATTTTCGGATGATCTTTCTAAATAATCCGGGTGAGAATAAAAGAAATTCCTCCACGACTGATTGTATCTATTATGATACTGATCTAACAACTTTTCATTTGCGAAAAAGTCGCGCATTGCAATCTCTCGAAAGAAAAAAGTTGATTACAAATATCTTGAAATTGATTAACCTTAGAATAAATCGAAGAATCCTTCGCTATATAACTATTTCGAATATCATCAATCAAATCTGTTATTGTCTCATAAGCACGATTATCATCTAAAAATGAATTAATTGACTGACCAATGTATCTGCATTCATACGAGAAGCATATAAAAACTCATTAACCGGGTAGTAACCATCGGGCATTGAAATCGTACTCAAGATAGGACTTTGTCCGTTTTGAAACAATTCATCATATGAAACAGTTGGCAGATTGCAGAATGTCCATAATAATGGTTGACACAAATCTGCCATAAAAAAAGGAGGATGGGAAATAGGTAATCCCCATTCACTACTCGGATGCGTTAAAAATAAAATCAAGCGAATGCGTACCTAGTATATGTATACTGTGCTCCTAATAAAAAGTAAAGTAATCGTTTGCTACTTCATTTAAATGTTCATGTGACTCTGTATCACCGAACTCGCGTAATCCAAACCCAAACAACATCTCCTGCCTGATGTCTCGATAAAACATTCGTAAGCGTGACTAACTTCATGATAATAAGAAAGTTGTAATAAATCATAATATGGTGAATCTTTTTCGAAAAGTAGAAAAAGAGAACGAAGATAAATCTGTTGTTTCGACATTGGATAAATCAAATACCTGCAACACCCTAATGCATCTGGATTTAAATTGGACATATCTGAACCAGAAACTGACATGAAACTTTGAATATCGTTTTCTAATGTATAACGTGTCTTTATATAAAGTTCTGAATTTTTCTTGCCAGAATGAAATTCTACATTTTCGTGAAGTGCCCGCCAAAATAATTGACGATCTTGATTTTTTTTTACATCAATTTCCATCATATCACCTACTTCTGTAACTTTTTTGAATTAACTTATGCACAGAAGAAACAGTAGGAATTTGATGACCAAATAAAGAAGGATTGCTAATTGGCATTTTATACCCATCGTAATTTAAGAGCATATCCAAATCATTTAAATTATCACCAACTGTTACAACTTCATCTGGATGAATTAATTCTTCCACTGTTCGAATTGTACGACTCTTTCCATTTTTTAGCTTTATATAATTAATGTTAAAAAATTCATAATATCTAACTCTGGATACTGAGCAACAATTTCTTTGCAACCGTAAATAATCCGATTTAAACTTAGTTAATTTTGTAACTAATTCCAACTCTAAAACATTATCAAAATTTTGAGTCATACCAGAATAATCAAACATACATAAAACTTCACCCAAAGCGGTCCGAAAAAATTTGGGATACAATCTCACGAGCAACATCGGAATTGATATAAAAAGATTCTACAATATGGTAATCTTGATCAAACAAAATAGAACCATCATTACATGCTAAATAATCAAACGGAATACGATGTTCTTCAATCTCTTGTCGAATGGCAGGCAAAGTACGCCCAGTCGAAATCATAAATTTATTGCCATTATCACGAAATTCACGAATCGCGTCGATATTTAATTGTAAATTACGAATTCGAAATGGATTACAAGACGGATTCAAAGTTCCATCGTAATCACTCACTAATAACTGCATACAACACCTTCTTATTCTCTAACAGTATATGAGAAAAATTAAAAATTGCTTAGTCAAAATTCTTTTTGATTTACTTTCTCCGTAGGACTTGGAAAAATTTTTCCATCTAAAGTCAAATCTCCATTTTGGATCAAAACTACCATCCTTAATTCTTTTGACGCAACAGAATAAAGTGTATAATTAAAAGGAATATCATGACGTTTAAAGAAATCTAAAATTGACTGTTTTTCATCATCGTTCAACTGATAAACAGAGTCTGTGAAACTGCCATCTTGTTCTTGATGAAACCTTTTCTCTTGAAATACCATACCAACATGATATAAACAACTAAATTGCTTATACTGATCATAAAGACGTACCATTTTGCTGAAAGGACGATACTCTTCTTCTGGCATGATTTTTTTGCTTCATAAAGTGTCTCACCTGTCGGTTGCCCTATGTAAAGAGCATATTCTAACATACGATAGCAAGAATTAGGGAACCCTTTTTCAGCATCCGCCTTTACGATGCGTGCAACTTTTTTAATTCTAGAAGATAATAAAATATTTTCCATCTGGTACTTACTTGCCACCTGAGAGAGCAATTCTTGAATATCAGAATGATTTTCATCCTTTAAACAATCCAGTGCTTTCTCTATTTCTTCTCTAGAAATCGATAATTGCTTACACAATGCAGAGATATCACGAGCATCCGTTGCAAGAACTCCTTCTAACAAAGTTTTAGCATCTTGAACCTTTTTATCATGTTCTACTTGTTGCAATTGTTCAATAAATTGTCTCATAGTATGAAGATTTTTCTTGATTGCTTCTTCCTTCTCAGCATCCTTCAATTCTGTTTCAATATATTGTAATGGTAAAATAACAAGTTTAGCACGACTAACCTTTAAATCTTTGCACAAAGCAAAAAAAATCATCCGTATAGCCACATTCACAAAATTTACGATAAGCAATGGCCGCTTTCGTATTTTTCACTACTGGTGCCTTCATACTTGCCTTTTTACCTGACGATACTGTCTAGATTCTTTCGAAGTAGCATACTGATTAGCATACTTTTCAGCATTAGCCTTCTCTGATGAAGTTAACTTTTCACCATTTAAAAAACGATTAAATTGACGCTCATACTCAGTAACATCAATATGCAAAAATTTAATAGCTTCTGCTCTCTTCACTTGAAAATACTTTTCTTCTATTTCAGGTGATTCTGGATGAAGTTGAACATATTTATAGGCAATCGGCCGAAAATAGTTGCATTAATACGAAAAACACAATAATCAAATGAAGTACGATTTTCTAAATAGCCAGGAGAAATATAAATAGAATACAATCCTTTTTAAAAAATTCCTCCTGTTTGGAATCTTGTTTGAATCAGACAATTTTTTAAATATAAATCGATTTGATCAATTACAGATGCCATATTTAGCAATCTCCTTTCATACGTAAAAACCTTAACTGGACTAGATACTTTGCTATCTTCTGGTTTAGAAGAAACCATTAAATTTCCATTCATGTATAGTCGCAATGCTGCATTGTAAATAGCGGAACAGAATGGAATATGATAAGCTTCCATCAACTGAACTACTTCGCTTATGCCCAAAGTTACTTGTTCTCCAGTTCCAGCAATCGGCATACCATTTTTGATCTTTTACAATGTACTTCAATTTGTTGGCCATAAAAATCATCCATCGTAGGAATAAATCCATTTGTTTGATTTTTTGTCAAGCGAGTATAGTAATTAGAAATAGATTTAAAAATAATTAAAATCACTTGCTAGATAATAATGACTGCGCAATTGGTAAAACTTCATTAATCGGTTGACCTAATTCAAAGATACATCTCAAAGCAAATCTCGGAGTAAACGTAGAATGATTTTGAATACTTTCTTTTGCATCGGCCATAACAGAGCGAATTCCTGAATACAATGGAACTTTATCCCCTGTTACCTTTTGATAATATTGTTCATATAAAACTGATTTCGTTCGAATAGAATTTGTGCTTCATTTTGTAATTCAGCAGATGGATTATGCAAATCAGACTGAATAAACTGCGAAACATCTTGAGTTATTTTTTCCAGTTCTTGAGAATCATCATCTTTCGAAAAAAGAGTTTGATTTCTTTTTCATTTGTTGAATTGCTTTCTTATATTTTGCAGTTACTTCTGCTTTCTCTTCAGATGAAAGTAAATCCGACTTTAAATATTCCAAAATACGAGAACGAACCGTAGCCATGGAAAGCCTAAATTCTTCTGGCAAAGCCAGAAATTCTGGTGAATCAAATCCATATTGAATCGCTATTTCAAAAGATTTTTGTCCATCACGAAAGCGCTCCTGTCTTCTTTGAAGGTCCAAAGCCAATCTCTGATTTTTTCTACTTTCTTTGGCATTTTCATATAATGCTACTTCTTCCCTAGTTGCAAACTGTTTTACGTACATATCTAAAGTAGCTAAATTAGTCGGATTGGTATCCAAATGTAAATATTCCTGAAAACATCTTTGCAATCTTTGTACATCACGATGCATTACTTTTTTCACTAAACTCTCGATATCTCGCAAAAAATTGTTTTTCTTCTACATCACTACATTTATCTCTTGCATAACTTCTGGCACTATTCATTATAAAAAGCAACTGGTATTTGATATGTCCGAATAACACCATTTACACGCAATTTAAACAAACATGCATGTGAAGTAGCTTTCCACTTTTCTTCCGGCCAAGTCATAAAAAAATGATAGAAATTTTTTTTTTGAATTTGCTCTCTAACTTTCATTTGCATAATCGTATAATTGTAAAAATTGTTCATATGTATAATTTTTCACAACCAAACCCCTTCTCCAGATAGGAAACCTATTGTATCATATTTCCATAAATTTGTAAAGAAAAAGGACTATTTGATGTAATTAACTTGTGATAATGTCATAGTGTAATTAACTTTTGAATATGTCATAATCTTAAGTTATAATAACACCTCATCGGAGGTGAAAAAATGAAAGGAAGTTATTACACAAATATGGAATTACAACAACTAAATATCATTCAATCTGTCATCGATAGAAAAAGAACTGGCAAAGAAGCCGCCAGCGCTTTAAAAATCTCTGAAAGACAAATTTGGCGAAAAGTGAAATCAGTAAAAGGAAAAAATGGCAAAATCGAATTAAACATAAAAATCATTTTCATCAACCAAGTCATACAATTCCTGAAAATATCAAAAAGAAGATAATTGAACTAAAATGCTCGCAAGATTACTGTGATACTAATTTTACTCATTTTAAAGAATTATTAGAAGAAAGAGAAAATATCATGATTTCTTATACTGCTCTTTTACAATATTCTCACTACTCAGGAAATTAAATCCAAAAAAGAAACATAAAAAGATCGAAAAAACTCATAGAAGACGAAAAAGAAAAGAATATGAAGGCGAACTGGTTCAGGCAGACGGAACACCATTTGATTGGTTTCAAAACGGTCATAAATATTCTATTCATGGTTTTATTGATGATGCAACCGGCAAAATATTAGGTCTTTATATGTGTGAACATGAATGTCTTTTGGGATATTTAGAAGCACTAAGACAAATGCTTACAAATTATGGAAGTCCTAAGTATTTATATCCTGATAAATACTCTGTCTTTTTTCCCTGCTATGTCTCAGAAAGTTACGCTTGAAGAACAACTAGAAGGTAAAGAAAAACCAACTACTCAATTTGGAAGAATTATGGATTTTCTTGGTATTGAAATGTTCCCTGCTTCTTCTTCCCAAGCTAAAGGACGAATTGAAAGGCTATGGGGAACTCTACAAGATCGCTTAATTACAGAATTTAAAATTAATGACGTTCATACTATCGAACAAGCAAATGATTTTTTACCTAAATACATCAAAAAACATAATAAAAAATTTGCTATTGATGCTGTTAAGACTGAAAGCAAATTTGTTCCTATTCCTAGTTATGTCAATTTAGATTTATTACTTGCTTCCAAATTAACTAGAGTAATCGATAATTCTGGCACTTTTACCATCCAAAACAAAAAGTTTCAAATTCTTAATAATCATATCTCTCCAGGTGTTAAGGTTGAAATTTATATGAGCAAAAAAATTGGTATCATTGTTTTACACAATAATACCAAGTACAAAGTGGTTAGTGTTGATTCTCTTCCAGCAAAATATTCAACACTTAACCTAAATCAATTTTACAAAGAACATAGTTTAGAAATCAGTAATTTTGTCGAGCATTTACTTTCTTACGATGCTAAACAAAACAGTCCTTTGCTTACTACATCTTAACAAATTATTATTCTTTTTTCAATATACTTCGATAGTATACCACCCTATGACATTTTCATATGTTAATTTTGTTCATTTTTTATGACATTTTCAAAAAATTATTGACAGAAAAGGACTATTTGAAGTCCTTTTTCGCGAAATTCTCTTAAATCATATGCTTCAGGTAATCCGCCAAGAGATACCTTAGTCAAATTACCACCATATTGATTTAAATCGATAAAATAAAATTTATCTTTGACAAATTTTCGTTTATTTTTGTAACATAAACGTAATACTTTTTTCAAATCCGTATACATTCTCACATTATCTTTCGTTTGCGAAGTAAATAGAATCGTGATTTCCCCAGTTTCTTTATTGATACTTGCCTGAAATGGCCGAATTGAAACAATCTTAGTCCCATAATTCATTATTTTAGAAATAAAATAAGCCAAAATGAGAACATTGAACACAATCATAACTCGAAACAACAGAGGATCAAAGTTAATGACAATTTGTAAACTTAAATCTCCCTTGCTATGATAAATATAAAACAAATAAAATGCATCAACTGCTATCATAAGGATAAAGATAAGCAAACGAAGCAAAATACGGAATTTCTTTTTTCACACTACACCACCCCTAAAATTGCCTATATTTTATCACAAAATAAAGAAAAGGCAATCATAACTTTATGACACTCACAATATCAGAATCCAATTGTTTTAAAAATGAACTTCATCTTCTTTGCTTCCGACAATACTTCCATAATGAATCGGTACAACCATTTTAGGATGCAAACAGTTGACAAATTGAGAAGCCTCTTTCCAATCCATAGTAAATGTTCCACCAATCGGCACAAAAAGCCACATCACAAGAGATAGACTCGTTTTCTTTTTTAAAGCATCCGTGTCCCCTGCATCATAATAAGTAACACCATCCAAGCGAATAACGTATCCTACCCAAGAAGCCGCTTGTGGATGATAAGGCTTTGCAACATTATATGCTGGTACAGTACGGATAGATAAATTTTCGATTTCTAATGTTTGATTCGGTTCAACTGCATACATTTGATTACTAGAAAATATCGTTTGAACTTTTTCTATGACATCCATGGGAGCTACGAATACCGTATCGTCCTTTTTAACTTTTAAAATATCTTCTACACTAAAATGATCATAGTGAGCATGCGTAATCAAAATGAAATCCGCATCGTGAAAGTCTTTTGGAACCTGATAAGGATCAAAATAAACCTTTTTATTACCATGAATACAAATACTGCTCTGTGTAAACACTTCTACATTTTCTAACATATACTCCTCCTATGTTTCTATTATAATTGTAACACAGTCTAACGATATGGGAAACTTTCAAAAGACTTAGTTTTTTGAATATGAGTGGAATACTCATCCTGATTAGAAAATAAAAACACACCTGATCAAATATAGCTTTCACAAAAACAGTTGGCTCTTTTAAAATAGATAGACAAGCCGTAGATAAAATGATGCGATAATGTGCATCGACAACCCGTTTACTAAAGTCAGCTAAATAATATTTACGCAAAAGTTCAATATCCTTATCGTCTTTAATTTTCTGAAATAGTTGACAAAATTTTTCATATGCCATTAACTCTACAAAGTTTTCTTGATACCCATTGATAAGGATTAAAGTATCTCCTTTCTTCACGATAAGTAAAAGGTGGCAAAATAATCCGTTTCTTTTGATCAATTGAAACCGTTGCTTGTCCTAACATCTCTTGTTCTGCAAACATACTAACACCTCCAAATCACGCCTATTATACCAAATTTTCAAAAAATGAAAAACAACTTTTTTCAGAAAGACACTCTGCTATAATAAAGACAGAGGAGGATAAATATGAAAGTGTTGATAAGAGGGTTACTTACTACAGTCATGGTTATTACTATTTTCTTACTTTGCTCTTGTACCTATGTAAAACAAATCATCAATGATGAAATTATCAGTCACATTGGAAGAGAGACATTTACAACAGAAATAAGTGATTCCATCGAAAGTCAAATGCCAGAAATAGATGAACAGAAAAAACAGGAAATTAAAGATCTATTAGACAACAATGAACAACTTAATAATATTGTAGACACTATTAGTGAACGAATTGTTGCGGATTTATCCAAAGATGAAATTGAAAAAACATCGATATTAACGATGATATCAAAACGTTTCTACAAGAAAACAAAGATTTGTTTATCGGTGCGATAGGCGATGAAATCAGCGAAGAAGAAATCGACCAAGCAATCGACGAAGCAATTAGTGAAACAGATTTCAATCAAGTCTATCGCGATGCTGTAAAAAGTGTGCAAAACGATATGGATCAAGATGTCCAAACCGTATTAGACGTATACAATTACATAACTTCACAAGAATTTTTAACGATTCTAATCATCGTATTCGTAGTTGCAATGGCAATCACTTTCCTATTACAAAACCACACTACAAAGGAATTGTAAATGTAAGTATTGCAACCATTGTATCTGCCGTTTTAGTTGTTCCAATCGCTTTTGATCATGAACATGATTTTACAAGCAATCTTAGAAGAAATTGATACCGCAATTGCATTAAACGCCAATCCAATTTGGATGAGTGCCGGATGTTTACTAGCAATTGGAATCTTGTTATTAATTGTCAACTATTTAATCGAACAAAAAAAAAAAAGAAGTCGCACAATAAAACGTACAAAAAAGTACGTTTTTTATTGAAAAATATTTTATAATAGAAAAGAGGATGTGAAAATATGACAATAGAAGAAATTGAAAAGAAGTAAAAGAAAAATTATCCCCTTTCCGATATGACCACAGTCTTAGAGTGGCAGAAGAAGCAAAAAAGCTAGCAGTTCACTATCATATCGACGAACAAAAAGCATATGTAGCAGGGATTCTTCACGACATTGCCAAAGAACTACCAGAAGAAGAAAGCAAGCAATGGATAGAAACGTATCACTTATCAAAAGAGTTGCTAAAAGAAGAAAATAAAAACATCAAACACGCAGATATTGGTGCTGTAATAGCAAAAGAAAGATACCATTTAGATGACGATATATGTCATGCCATTCAATATCATACGATTGGAAACAAAGACATGGATTTATTAGCAAAAATCATCTATATTGCAGATAAAATTGGCAGAAAAGATATTCCAGATGACCTACTTCCATTAAAAAACACTAGCATACCAAGATATCGATGAAGCACTTTTTGTATTGTTTAGAAAAACAAGAAAAAAAATTACAGCAAAGAGGCTTTACAATGAACCCCGCAACCAAAGAACTATTGGCAAATTTAAAACAACAATAATGTTGTTTTTTTTTGTGTCATTTTATAAACAGATAGACAATAATTAAAGTGAGGAGGGATAAAATTGAATCAAGATATAACTGGCTTCCAAAACGAAGCAAACATTGCTACTGCATTGCATCATAAAAAGATGAAAGAATTAAATCCACTCTATCAAACTTTCATAGCGGATTTATTTCAAAACATCACACAAGAAGACTTGATAGAATGCCAACAAGATTACAATCAAAAAAAATATGATATTGTCATTACAGTAAACGGAACAAAGAAATACGTCAGTATCAAAAGGTGCAAAAAATTCCGTTCATAAAGAAGGAATCTCGTCTTTTATCCATTTTTTAATAGACAGTCAGGTAAAGCAAACGACAATCATAGAATATTTAAAATATCATTATGCCGATGGAACCACAAATGGAACCGGAAAAGAACGCACCTCTGCCCTAGTCTATAAAAAACAAAATCAAGAAAAAATTGACGCTATCAACAAAGAAATCAATCGTCCAGATATTTTAAAAAAAGCAATCGACCGGTTTGTACTATCAGGAATTAACGATGGAAAAACAATCGATGCTATTTTATTGGGTACTGAAAATGATTTTATTTGGTTAAAAAAAGATGACATCATTGGCGTCATCTTAGCACAACATAATGTAAATTCAACGGCTGTTCACTTTGGTCCTTTAACAGTACAACCTTTGGATCGATGTCTAAATCATAATCCAAAATATGAAAAAGTAGATTTTGCGTGCAGATCAAATGGTACAATTTATTTGACAGTATCATTTGGCAAATGAATGAAAATATTAAGAAACAAAATATCAACGAAGATGAAAAAGTATAAAGACGGATGTGACAATGTTCCTTTCCTTAAGAATCTGTGCAATCGCCTTCTTGCTCCTGACGTGGCATAAAAAAATCAATCTATTTCTAGATCGATCGAATTCATAAATGGAGCAGATGATGGGAATCGGACCCACGTCAGGAGCTTGGAAGGCTCTTATTCTACCATTAAACTACATCTGCAACAAAGACAATATTAATTATACGCAAAAAAAGGAACATTGTCAACACTTTTATGATATAATTTAAGTAAGAATTGAGGTACAACATGAAAATACTAATCAGCGACTTTGATTTAAGTCTATACGACAAGGAAACCGATTTTCATAAGACACTTACTGCCATCGAAGAATTTCGTAAATCTGGTAACATCTTTATCATTGCGACTGGTAGAAACATCAGCAGTCTTTTAAAAACCATCAGTCCTTACGGTGTCTTCTACGATTATATTATATGCGGAGATGGCACAAAAATATTCGATCAAAACTTAAGCGAATTATACAGTGAATACATTACTCATAAAAACAGAAGAGACATCATCAACGCTTTAAACTCAGCAGATTGTATCGACCGCGTCTATATTGACGACGGCTATAATTTTTATGACGATAACTACGACATGGATGGAACTGCAATCATCGCATCTTTCGACCTATCTCACAGAAAAGAAACAAATGACTTATTAAACGATATCGTTCAAAAAATACCCAGATGTATCCGGTTACTTGAGTGCCAAATGGGTAAACATCATCAATCAAAAACACAAACAAAAAACACTGCCATCCGAAAATTAGTTTCGTTAAAAGGATGGAACCCAAACGATGTATACACCTTTGGCGATGAAGTAAACGACTACTTTATGATTAAAGATTACAACGGATATATGAAAGAAAATGGAAATCCAGTCCTAAAAACATGTCGCAACCAAGACCTATCCAGATATCACCGCATGCATCGAAGATTTGCTAAAAAAAATCATATGCATCACGCATATGATTATTTTATGCCTCTGGAATCAAACTCAAAGAAAGTTTTTGTTTCTTTAAATCGATACCGATTACATAGCAATCGACAATATCTCCTACACTTAAAATGTCGGATGGATGTTTAATATAACTCTTCGAAATCTTAGAAATATGAACCAATCCATCATCGTGCAATCCGACATCGATAAATGCTCCAAAATCGACGACATTGCGAACTGTTCCTTGCAACTTCTCTCAACATGCAAATCTTCCAAATGTAAAATATCAGCACGTAACAACGGCTTTGGCATATCATCACGAGGATCTCGATTCGGTTCTAAAAAATGCCTTAATGATATCTTCCAACGTATAACGGTCAATACCAAGCTTTTCCATATATGAATTATAGTAAAAATCTTTCAATGCATTTTTTTTTAATGCATCCGTTCCAATGTCATTAGCAGAAAAACCAAGTTCTTTTAAAAATACTTTCTGCCTGTTTATAATTATCCGGATGGATAGAAGTTCTGTCTAACGGATGATCTCCACCTTCAATTCGTAAAAATCCAATGGCTTGTTCGTAAACTTTCGGAGTGATCCCCTTCACTTTCTTTACTTCATCACGGTTCAAAAATTTTCCAAACCGATCCCGATATGCCAAAATAGCATCGATTGCTTTCTTAGTAAGTCCAGATACATACTTTAACAAAGAAGATGAGGCAGTATTGATGTTGACGCCAACGCGATTGACCGTCTTTGTTACAACGAAATCCAACGACTCGTCCAATCTCTTTTGCTGTACATCATGTTGATAAAGTCCAACGCCAAATGCTCTTCGGATCAATTTTAACAAGTTCTGATAACGCATCTTGAAGTCTTCTACCGATACTGATAGCACTTCTTTTTTCAACTGTCAAATCTGGGAACTCAGAGATTGCCAAAGGACTAGCCGAATAAACACTAGCACCAGCTTCTGAAACGATAATGTACTCTACCTTTCTCTTCGCTTCCTTGATGCAAGCAGCAACAAATGCTTCAGACTCTCTAGAAGCCGTACCATTTCCAATCGCAATAACATCTACTTGATAACGGTCAATCAAATCGAGCAATACTTTCTTTTCGATCCTTCAAAATCATTATGAGGTTCCGTAGGATAAATGACTGCAATATCCAAAACTTTTCCCCGTTCCATCTAAAACAGCCAATTTACAACCAGTACGGAATGCCGGATCAAATCCCATGACAACTTTCTCCTTCATTGGTGGAGTTAAAAGCAAATGCTCCACATTATGAGAAAAGTTCTGAATTGCATCCTCTTCTCCCACTTCTTTCAAATCCGCCCGAATTTCTCGTTCAACAGAAGGATAAATCAATCGTTTCAAACTGTCTTTAATCGCATCTTTAATCTCATCTACAACAAACGATTTCGGATTTTTAATAATCTTTCGCTCCAAATAAGACGTAATATCTTCCTGATTCACATCCAAAGAAACAGATAAAACACCCTCTTTTTTCACCACGGTTGACAGCCAAAACACGATGCGGTTTTCATACGAGATACCTTTTCAGAGTAGTCGTAATACATCTCGTAAACACCTTTTCATCCTCTGCATTTT
>VOFC01005659.1_pt1 | contig 27175 bp, 50 predicted proteins | sample 5384161 | NCBI WGS metagenome assembly VOFC01 (sample SAMN12384722, study PRJNA508395) | human gut metagenome | isolation source: healthy gut B | host: Homo sapiens | reverse complement strand
TACGTATTGCTCAATCACACTGGGAGTTTTATCAACTTCTTTTTCTTTTTATGAAACATAGTTATATCCTCTTTTCACTAAATAGAAATGATTGATATTTTTCCTTTTCAACATTGGAATACCTAAATGTTCTTCACCTATTCTTTTTATGGTTTTTAAAAATTGGTGATTGAACATATACCATATTTTTTAGAAATTCTTTATTTCCATCATTTTTTTTTAGCTAGTTCTAATGATAATAAGAACTTTTCAGGATGTTCTTTATTTACGTCAAACTTTTTACTTCTTCAAATGATTTCATTATATACTCCTTTCTAATAAGCCATTAACGGAACCTTTTAGGATCTAATCCACTTATTTGTAATACATTTATGGTGTTATTTAAACCTTTTAAATCATATTTTACTAAAATACTTGGCATTAAACTAATATCACGAGCTTCTTTACCAATATTTATTAACTTTTCTAATTTTTTTTTTTAATTCTTTGTCATAAAGAATTTCTGGATTTTCTTTTATAACATCAAGAGATATTTTGTATTCTTTTAATACACTAATATTTGTTTTTTATTAATTCTTCATCATAATTAGCAAGAATCTTTTCTAATTGTTCATTTGTTAATATATTAGCATTTACTTCTAGAGATGTTAATAATGTAATTAATTTTTTCTTTTTCATTTTTTTTCACTAACTACTTCAGTTACCATTTCAGAAGTTTCTTCACTTAACACTGGTGTTTCTTCTTTTTGTTTTTCTACTTCTGGGATGTTATTTTCAGTTATTACTTTATCAAAAATATCTTCCAATGCTGATGGAGCTTCTAGACTTGCTTCTACTTCTGGAGCAGTTTCTTTAACTTCGTTTACTACTTCCTTATTTTCAGCGCGAGATTCTTTTTTAGCTTCAACTAAAACATCAGTTATTGTTTTTCTACTTGCTTTATCTCTACTTTTTGTAAATGCCATCATATTCATAAAGTGCATCTTCTGGGAACATTAGGATTTTTGCAGCTTCTCTTTGTTCATCTTCATTAAATTCAAATTTTTCAAGTAAACTTGTAATTGCATCTCTGGTTATATTGATGTTACCTTCTAAAGCTAAATTAAAGTATTCATTAAGCTTTGCTTGATTACTTAATGCTTCATCTTTTCTAATGCCTAATTCTTCAACTTTTGTTATAGCATTGTTCATTTCTGTTTCAACATTTTCAAGTTCTTCACTAGCTAATTTATTTTCTGCTACTACCTTTTCAATTGTTGATGGTAGCATATTATTTACTTTTTCATTTATTGATGCAGGATCAAAATCTGTTGCAAACGATCTAATACATTAGCAAAATCATCTCTATTTATATTACTAAGTAGAGATATTAGTTTATTTCCTTCTTCTTGAAGTGTTTCTTCTTCTTTAGTTAATTTAGCTATTTTTTCAAGTAGAACTTCTTTTTCATTTTTAGTTCTTTCACCAGTTTCAATAGCTTCTTCTCTTTCTTTATTCATTTTAGCTAGTATTACACTATCTTCACCACGAAGATTATATAATTTGTCTAGTAATGCTTTTACTTCATTTGATATCTTCATTTAATCACGCCCTTTATTATGAATAAATTATAACAAATTATTTTTAAGTTGTAAAGCTATTTTTAGGGCACATTAAAACTCGCAAGTTGTGCGAGCTTATCTTGACCTAGAACTTTCTTCATAATGAACCATTCCAAATCAGGGGGTTTGGATAAAGATGCTTTATACTTTTTGAATATCTCCCTCTGTTTCTAAAAGTTTTGTTTCTTTTTGAATTTCTCGATTATATTCAGTTGCTAGTCTATTATTAATATAGAAAGTAAATCTCTTATTTCATTTTCTTTGATTGTTGTAATCATAAATAATATTGGATAATGTATAGTAAACCACCTGTTCCATGGCAGTTGAAAAAGCTATCTTTCCCTTGCTTTCCTAATTTAGCACAAAATGGTTAAGTAATGCTGTATTTCTGGTTCAAATCTAAATTCTTCACTCATATCATAATTTGCCATACCAATTTGGTCCTTTGATGCTTTTTTATTAATATGATTTATCTCTGTTACTAATGTTTTTCCCATATTTGGATATTTGTTCTTTCATTATTTTTGTAGTAAATAGGATTATTATCATTAAGTTTACACCATTTGCATTTGAATAAAAATTTGCTAAAGAACCATTTGGAAATAAATTATTTCGATACATATTAATTATCTTAGATTTTAAAGTTTGATGAGCTTTTGTAATTTCCTGGTATGCATTCTGGAGTAACTCTATTAAAGAAATTAGTGTGTTTTCTTTCAATAAATAATGTATTTTAAGACATTTTGAAATTACTAAATATAATTTTTGAGTTATTAAAATGATATTCTTGAATTAAATAATCATATACTGAATTTCTTGTTATTACTTTGTTTGAAAATTTATCCAAAAAAGAATTAGTATCAACAAAAGTGTTTAAATTCTTCACTAATTGTGTAAGAAGTTTATCTATTTTTAATACATTTTGATCATCTTCACGAAATACTGTCAATACGTTTTTACTAAATTTTTTAATCTCTTCTTCAGTCATATTTTTTTCATGACGCTATCTAAAGCATATGTTGTGACTGCAAATCCTTCAGGATTTTGGACTGAAGTATAAAATCAATTTTGTAAATATCTCTAAGTTAAAATTATCAGAAGTGTTTCAAAGTGCTAATTTTTGCATAAGTTGTGTAACAAAATCTACACTTATTATTTCAAATACCATGTGCTCCACCCATATAGAAGTAACATATCTAGAATTTTCTTCTTAGTTATTATTCTTCTTCATTAATTTCTTTTATTTTTTATTTTTTTCATCTAGAATTCTAGTTATTTCTTCATTATTTTTTATTTTTTCAGGTATTTATCTCTTACTAATTTTTGATATTGTTTTTTGGGCATCCATAAATATAGGTTGTTTTCTTTGGTATAAAGTCTTGTTTTAAATATATTTTAGTAGCATCAATATTATCGTTCCATGCTGTTACTTCGATGTATTTTACTTTTTACTAAAACACCAATTTTTATATTCTTCAATTAATTTACTAGCAATTTTATTACCACGATATTCTTCTATAACGTATAATGCATCTAGTTTAGCTGTTTTTCTTTAACAAGAATATCTTCAGCTACATATCCATATATATATCCTACTACTTTATTATTTATAAATGCTATATATATAACTGAGTTTTCATTTAATTTATTATAATAATCATTAATTATAATGTTAATTTTTAAATTTTCATCATATTTTGTTTCATCATTTATTAGTTTTGTTAATAAATCATTACAAACACTAGCATTTTCTTGGTCATATTTTTTTATTTCTATATTCATATAAATCACAATTTAATTATAACAGACTTTTAAAAAAAAAAGAAAAATAATTTCTTATTTTCTCTTTAGTCCTTTAAGATAACTATCTTTTTAACATTAGCTAACTTTGCAGGATCACTTGGCATCATTACATCTTCTGCTGTTATAGATACTTGTTGATTTGCTTTTAATTTATCTAATGTAACTTCTTTATTTTCATATATTATTTTAGTTTTGTTATCTCTTTCAAATTCGTATTCTATGACATTATCTTTGTCTTTTTTTTCAACTAAAATAGTATATTTATTATCTCTAGATACAACATCTTTAATTGTAGCTTCAAAAACAAGATCTTTTTTCTTTGGTTACGCTTTTGTATATTCCAAATCCAACTCCTATTAAAACAATTACTACAGCAATTATTTTTAATAATAAATTATTTTTCATTTGACCTCCTTTCTTTTTTGTCATTTAATAAATCTATCCCAATAATATTTTTCGGTACTTTTTTAAAATGGAAAAATGTTCTTTTATTTGTGAACTTATAAAGTTTGCTTTTTTATTTATAGGTGTATTTTTTGCATAACAATCTTTTGTGTAAGTTCTAAACATTAATTCTGCAAAAAAATTACTGCTCTATCTTCTAAATAGTTTGTTTTTCCATATTTTGATACAAAATAAGCATTTTTTACTTCTGTGAAATTATAGACATAATCGTTACTTTCATCTCCATATATGAAGCCATCTGGGTTTTACTTCATTCATGCTTTTATTTATATCGATTGGATAACCTTTAACACTAATATATGAATCTATATAATGCATTATTTCGTGATGAAGTACGTATTCAAATAATAGTGATGGTTCTATCATTATTATGATATTTGTTTTTATATGTGCATCTGTAACCCCGGATACATTACCACTTATACTTTTAACTAAATATATAGTTGCTGGCATATTAAAGTTTTTCATTTCTTTGAAAAAGCCTTCAGGATATTTGGCAAGTGCTTTATCTATTTCTATAAGATACTTATTTATTTCATTATCATCCTCGATTATTTGTCTTGTATAGCCATTCATCGAATAATAGTCCATTTCATCTTGATATGCTATTTTAATTGAATATTTGTTTTGAATTTGATTTCGATATTCATTATTTTTTTTTGAGCTTGAGTTTTTTTCTGTTTCTTTTAGTTCTTCTTGTTGTGGTTTATCAACTTTATCTGGCTCTTTACTAGTATTTTCATTATTTTGATTATTATTCACACTATTATTATTGTTTTTCTGTTACTACATTGTTCTTTTGTCTACTTTTTCCCAGATAGCATAAAGAGTTGTGTCTTCTTTTTAAATATAGTCTCATTTGTAATTTTATTGTTGTTTTATCTATCCAACCTTTAAAAAATATAGCCATTATATGTTGGATTTTCTGGTAATCTAAAAAGTTTGATTATTGTCTAATGAGATACTATCTACTTTACTTCCACCTTTGGTATCAAATGAAATTGTTATTATTTTATTTGTTTCTTCTTTGGAAATTTCTTTTTTATATATTTAATATTATATTTATCTAAGTCTGTTAATTTAATTATTTTATTAGTTAATGCTGTTTTAATATCAAATTTTTCTTCATTATAATAACACTTATATATTTGCTATTACATGGTAGATAGTAAATATATGTTTCATCTTTTGTAAAATTCTTCTTCATTTAAACAAGAAATATCAGAGTTATTTTTAGTTAAATCAATAATTTCAATGGTATTATTTTTTTCTTTAGGATATTCATTATTTTTATTATTTGTGTTTTTATTAATGCACTAGTGTTAAATATCAAAGCTACTAAGATAACTAATATTATTAAAGATAATATTACTCCGATTATAACTCGTATTTTACGCTTTTTCATCTTAGCTCCAAGAATTTTATTTTACATCGCAAGTCCAAAGACTATGTTTATTGCAATATGCATATAATTTTGATCCCTTTATGTATTTAAACTTACATTCAGCAGGCTCATTTACTAATAATTTAACTTTTTTCAGTTACTTTTTCATTTACTAAAGCTATCCACATAATAAAGTGATCATCTTCCATGACATGATTTACTTTTTACATATATTTCATCATTTATTATTTCATATGTTGGTACGTGTTTTTCAAATGATGCATCAATACTATTTGGAATTAGTTCTATGACTGGTTCATCACAACATTTTATTTGACATTCATCACATTTGCAATCATTAATTACTTCGAATAATGCACCACATTTTAAACACTTTTTTATTATTAATTCATTTTTCATAACGTTTCTCCTTATGGGTTTATTTTACCATGATTAATTAAATTAAGCAATAAATTATATAGTTATTTTCTTTTTATAACATAATGTTGTTTTTATTCATATATTACTTTAGAGGGAGGAATATATTTTGAAAAAAAGAATTATAATTGGATTAATATGCGTGGTGATTTTTCTTGAGTTTTAGGCCTTTTACTTGGTTTTAGAAAAGATAATGATAACTCTTTAACTAAAGTAAAATTGGCAGAGGTTACTCATAGTTCATTTTACAGTCCACTTTATGTTGCATTAGAAAAAGGTTATTTTAAAGAAAATGGTATAGATTTAGAACTTATTCTAACACCTGGTGCTGATAAGGTAAGCGCTGCAGTTTTATCTGGTGATGTGGAAATAGGTTTTGCTGGTGCTGAGTCTGCAATATATGTTTATAAACAAGATGAAAGTGATTATTTAACACTTTTTGCTGGTCTTACTAAAAGAGATGGACAATTTATTGTTTCTAGAAAAGAAATTAAAGATTTTAAATTAGAAGATTTATATAATAAAGAAATTTTAGTAGGAAGAAGTACTGGTATGCCAGCTTTAAATTTCTTAAATGCTTTAAAGAAAAATAATATTGATACTGATAAAATTAATGTTAATACTGCAGTTGAGTTTTCTGCTTTATCAGGTTCATTTATTGGTGGTGTTGGTGATTTTGTTAATCTTTTTGAACCTAATGCAACAGCTTTAGTTAAACAAGGATATGGTAGTGTTGTTGCTTCTGTTGGTATGCTTTCTGGGGAAGTTCCATATACTGCTTTTTATGCACGTAAAAGTTATATAAAAGATAATGAAAATATTATCAAAAAATTTACTGATGCTATAAATAAAGGTATTAAGTATACAATGGATAATGATGCAGATGTGGTTGCTAAAGATATAATTGGACAATTTCCAGATACTAGCGTTAAAGATTTAACGAAATGATAAAAAAGATATAAAGAATATGACTGCTGGCTATCTAATCCATATATAAGTGAAGGATTATTTACTAACTTAGAGGACTTTTTTAATAGATTTTGATTTACTTGATGAATATGTTCCTTATGAAGATTTAGTTAATAATTTCTATGAATAAAATACTGGAAATAAAAAATTTAAGTAAAAATTATCAAACTATTAAAGGAGAAATAAAAGCTATAGATGACATTTCTTTTGCTTTAGAAAAATGAAGAAGTTTTGTGTATTGTGGGTTCAAGTGGTTGTGGTAAATCTACACTTTTAAATATTTTGGCGGGTTTAGATACTAAAACTAGTGGTGAAATAAAAATTAAAGATGGTGCTAAACTTGGCTATATGCTTCAGGAAGATGCTTTGTTCCCTTGGCTTAATATTTTAGATAATGCTTGTTTAGGACTTGATATTGAAAAGAAAAAAAACTAAAAAGATAATATTGAATTTGTAAAAGGATTACTTATTAAATATGGTCTTGGTGATTTTTTAGAAAAATATCCACATGAGTTATCCGGAGGTATGCGCCAAAGAGTTGCTTTTTAATTAGAACTCTTGCTTTAAAACCAGATATTTTAATGCTTGATGAACCATTTTCGGCCTTAGACTATGTTTCAAGACTATCTGTTAGTGATGATGTTTTAAAAATTATTAAACTAGAAAAAAATCTGTTATTATGATTACTCATGACTTAGCAGAAGCTATAAGTGTTGCAGATAGAGTCATTGTTTTATCTAAAAAGACCGGCGAGAATTAAAAGTGTTTATGAAATAAATTTAACTAATAAATCTACACCAATTGAAAATAGAAAAGCAAAAGAATTTGGTTACTATTACGATTTACTTTGGAAGGATTTAGATAAAAATGTCTAATGAACAAAAGAAATTTTTAAAAAGTATTAAAAGAAGAAAATTAATTGTGGTTATATCACAAATATTAATTATTGTAGCTTTCTTTGGAATTTGGGAATACTTAGCAAATAAAAATATTATAAATAGTTTTGTCTTTTCAAAACCTAGTAAAATTATAAATACAATTATTAATCTGGCAGTGCAAAATAATTTGTTTAATCATATTTTTGTTACTTTAGAAGAAGTTTTAATTGCATTTATACTTGGTAGTTTACTAGGGTTTATAATTGCTATTATTCTTTATGAATTTCCAATGCTATCAAGTATTATGGACCCATTTTTAACTATGATTAATTCACTACCTAAAGTAGCACTTGGGCCCCTTATTATAATAATTGCGGGTGCTAATATGAAAAAGTGTTATTGTTATGGCTTTACTTATTAATTTAATTATTAGTATTATTACTATATATAATGGTTTTATGAATACTGATAAAGTAAAACTTAAGTTAATTAAGTCATTTGGTGCAACTAGAAGACAAATACTTTTTAAACTTGTGGTGCCTTGTTCGTATAATACAATAATTTCTAGTATGAAATTGTGCATATCCATGAGCTTAATCGGCGTAATTATGGGAGAATTTCTTGTAAGTCGTGCGGGTATTGGTTATCTAATTATTTATGGAACACAAGTATTTAACCTAAGTCTTGTTATGGCTGGTATATTAATCCTTTTAATTATTTCTTTCTTGCTATATAAAATTATTACTTTACTTGAGAAAAAAAAGCTTATTAAAGAATTCTAGTGATAGAGTTCTTTAATATTTTTAAAGTTTGTGTAAAGAAAAATAATTTATATTAATACTTACTTGTTTTGATTATATTATTTTGCTATAATCGATGAGCACCCATAAAAAAGGAGGATACATACATGGAGGTTTTATCTTTAATTTTCTTTTGTTTTAGTTGGAGTTTTATCTATAATTATGATTTTTTTTTACTTAGTGAAAATAGTAGTAAAGAACATACAAAATATCATGGTGAAGATATATACTTTGATACTTATTTAGAAAAGCATAGAAAAATAATTAAATTACAAAAAAAGATGATATTAAAGAAAAAAGTTAATTTATATTTAAAAAAGAAATTTAGAAAGTGGGAAAATGTTAATGATTAAAATAGTTGTTATTATGATTATAATTATAAGTTTAGTAATAATATATTCTATTTGTAAAAATGAAAATAATGATGTTAATTATGATAAATGGTGTAATATGTTAAATGATGAAACTAAAAATAACATTGATATTATTAAAGAAAATGAGAAAAAAATTAAAAAATTAAATAAACAATTAAAAAATATTAAAAATAAGTAATCTGTGATAAAATATAGTTGAAGTGATTTTATGAAGATAGATTTAAATTATAATGATATTGATTTTAAAGAAAAAAATTATTAATTTACCTAAAGAAGTTAAGGAAGTTAATATTTATGGAGATAATATAGATACTCATTTATTTTGTGATATTTTGGAAGATGTTAAAGAAAATGTTATAATAAATAGTAAATATTATGATGAAATTAAAAATGAGAGTTTAAAAAAGAAAAACATTTCAAGGATTTAATAGAAGTATATTAAATATGGTTAAGAAAAAATATGTAATGAAAATATTAATAAAAATGATATAGTGGTAGATATGACTGTTGGTAATGGTCATGATACATTATTTTTAGCTGGTATTTCTAAGAAGGTTTTTGGTTTTGATATTCAAAGTATTGCTATTGGAAAATACTATAAAATTACTTGATAAAAATAATGTTTATAACTATGAATTATTTTGTGTTAGTCACGATAGGATTAATGAAGTTTTAAATAAAATATAAACATAATATTAAGTTGATTTTATTTAATTTAGGTTATCTTCCTTGTGGGAGATAAATCTATTACTACGAATCATGAAAGTACTTTAAAAGCTATTATAAATAGTTTAGATATGTTAAATAATGATGGACTTATTTTAATAGTTTTTTATCCACATCCAGAAGGAAAATTGGAAGCAAAGTTGTTTTGGATTATTTGAAACAAAATAATATAGGCTATAAAATATATAAAAATATCAGCATTATTTGATGCAAAGCCATTATAAGATTTTGATAAGTTTACTAAGTTTTCTAATTTGTTACCATAAGTAACTATTTTATTTGTATAATTTGCTAAAGTTTTAATACCTTGAGCATTTAATTCTGAAGTACCTTGTGATACTTTTTATTGCTCCGTCATTTAGTGAAGCTATACCAGTATTAATTTGAGAAGATGCCTTAGATAGTTTTGTAAGTCCAATACTTACTTCATTTAAACTAGCATTTAAGTATTCAACTTTTTGCTTTCATTTCTTTTTTACTTCTTCAAGTTTAGTTGTTAATGTATCCATTAATTTACTAAAATCTTCAAGATTAGTTATCATTTCTTTAACTGCTTCATTATTTGATGTAAGAAGTAATTTTAATTCATAAGTTGATTTTGCAGTTTTTAATACTTCTATTTGTTCTGCTGAAATTCCCATTTCAGTAAGTCTAGCTTTCATTTCATCTTCCGTTTCAGTAGCTTTCATTTGATATCCTTTATAAGCTGCTTCAACTTCTGGTTTTGTTAATTTTTCAATTGTATTTTCGTTGGCTGCTTTCAAAACTTTTAGGTTAGCAAGTGAACCAGCAATATCTTTGTCTTCCATCATTGCTTTGGCACTATTTAAAGTTTCAAACATTTCATCAACAACATCTACAAGTTTAGTTGTTCCATTTGCAATTTGTGCTAAAGCATTTGATGCAGTTGCTAGTTTTTCATTAAATACACTTGAATTTGTAAGTAGACTATTTGTACCATCAGATAATTTTTTTTAGCTCCTTCTTCTAAGGCATCCATACTAGAACTTAGGGTATTCATTGATGTTGATAATTCATCTAATTTATCAAAAATTTCTAAGTCAAGTTCTGATAAAATTTTAGGAGATGCTACCATATAGATATCATTTATTTCAAAATCTGTTGTTTCATAATTAATTGTTACTTTATTTAAATTTTTAAATTCATTTATATCTGTGTATTCATATAATCCTGGAGCACTTATCGCAAGTAGCATACTATGTGTTCCAGTATCTGTTACTTTACCATTTGTAACTATGATATTTTTATTTGTATCACTATCCATCATTGTGCCTAAAGCAACAACATATGGTGTAAATGTATTGTTGGTACGAAGTAAAGAATTGTTAATTAGTGATATTTCTATTTTTACTTTACCACTTTTGCCTATTATGTCTTCTGCTTTGGCTTCTTTACCATCTAAATAATATTTTGTAACAATATTAATAGGTTGTGATTCCTTAGTATTTCCTGTGTAAAAAATATCTTTTCCTTTAGCATACCATGTAACATGTGTATCATCTTGTGTAAAGTTTTCACTTCCGTTTACATTTAAAATGTTTGTAAGTAGTGAATTGTCAGAAACATCTCCTTCTTTTGTGTTTTCGATGTGATTACTTACTGTTGTTTTTTAACATTACCTGAGTAATCCATATTTGTATAAATGGTTTCTGTTTTAGCTGCACTAGCACTAAATGGAATTAATGATAATGCCACGATTGTAAAGGCTGCAGCTACAGTTTTCATTTTTTTCATATTTTTTCCTTCTTTCTTATTTTTTATGATAAATTTGTCACATACCATTAATAGTGATGGCAATATAAGAATAACAACTAACATTGATATGATTGCACCTCGTGATAAAAGTTCACATATACTACCTATCATATCTATTTTTTTGTATATGCTGCAACTCCGAAGGTAGCAGCAAAGAAACATAATGCTGATGTTATAATTGATGGAACTGTCAAACTTAATGTTTTAAGCATTGCTTCTTTTTTATCCTTGATAGATGCTCTTTCTTCCATATATTTTGTTGACATTAAAATTGCATAGTCGATTGTTGCACCAAGTTGGATAGTACCTACGACGATTGATGCTATAAATGGAAGGGTTGTGTTTGTATAGAATGCTACGGACATATTACAGAATATAGCAAATTCTATGGTAAGTATTAAAATTATTGGTAAATTTATTTGTTTTAAAAACTAATACCATAATTATAAATATTACAATAATTGATGTGTAGTTAACCATTCTAAAGTCATGGTCAGCGATGGTTACTAAGTCATTCATTAATGGTCCTTCACCAGCGATGATACTATTTTTATCATAAGATTTAACTAAGCTATCAATTTCTTTAATTTGACTTGCAAGTTCATCGGATGCTATTTCATATGTTGAGTTTACAATAATAAGTTGATATTGGTCATTATCCATCATTTTACTTAAGTCACTTGGTAGTAACATTGCAACTGCGGGGTCCATAAGTGTAGATGGAGCAAGAACTAAGTCAATGCCTTCGATATTTTCTAGTTTATTTACAATTTCTTTGACATCATTTGTCTTAACATTTTTGTCAATTAATATTATTTCTGGAGAAACAATATTGAATTTGTCTGCTAACTTTGAATTTGCAACATTGAATGCTAAATCTTTCGGAAGTGACTCATCTAGTTTGTAGTAAACATCGTAATTGTTATTTCCGTAAAAAGCTGGCACTAATAAAATTAAGAATGCTGCGATAATGCCTTTGTAATGTTTTGTTGAAAACTCTTGTAATTTTTTGAATTCTGGAAGTAGTACTTTGTGTTTTGTTTTATCTATTAGTTTATCACCAACCATAAGTAAAGCTGGGAATAAAGTAAGAACACAAACTAAGCCCCATAGAACACCTTTTAGCCATAACTATACCAATATCAGTACCAAGTGTTAAGTCCATTGTACATAATGCAAGGAAACCTGCGAATGTTGTAAGAGATGAACCAAGAACTGATTGGAATGTTGCTACGATTGCACTAGCCATTGCTTCTGTTTTTGGCATTTTTGGATTATCCATTTTTGCTTGTTCATATTTATGATACAAGAATATTGAAAAGTCCATTGTAACACCAAGTTGAAGAACTGCTTATCGCCTGTGTTATATAAGAGATTTGTCCTAAAAAAATATTTGAACCCATGTTATAAATAATAGCAAAACCAATATTTCCAAGTAAGAAGAATGGTATTACATAAGAGTCAGTTGCTATAAATAGTACTGCTAAACAAAGAATAACAGCAATTGTTACGTAAGCAAATATTTCTTTATTTGATAAATCCATTGTATCAATTACCATACTTGTCATACTGCTTACTTTTGTTGCATCACCGACAACTTCACGAAGGGTTCTTACAGCTTCGATTGTTACATCTTCACTAGCCCCACCATCAAATGTTACCATGATAATTGTTTCATTATCTTTATTTAGTTTTTCAACTACTTGTGTTGGTAACATATCTACAGGAATAACTGTATCTGTTACATCAGCGATACTAAGTACTGCATTTACTCCTTCAATTTTTTTGATATCTTTTTCTAAGTCTAATATTTTTTTGTTATTAGAACTATCTACCATAACAAAGGCATATGCCCCAAGACCAAAATCATCTGTTAGAATGTTTTCACCTTTTTATGGTATCTACTGAGTCTGGAAGATAAACTAAGATATCATAGTTAATCCTCGTGTTTACATAACCATAGATAGCTGGTACTAATAATAGAAAACTTATTACTAATATAAGCACACTATGAGTTGCTATAAACTTTGCAAATTTTTTTCATAATTTTCTCACCACGCTATATATACTATGCTAATTATGCTTTTTTTTCTCAAAAAACAAAACATCTTATTTGTATATTATCCAACAAAATGTTGTTTATTGTGTAGTATTTATGCCTACGTATGTTGTTTATATTTACAAAAGTAGTTTTTGGTGTATAATGTTGGTAGGTGAAGGATAATGGCAAAAAAAGATAGATTTAAGAATAATAAAGACTAAAAAGAACCTTTATGAAGGTTTACTTACACTTATGAAAGAAAGAACTTTTGAAGAAATAAAAGTATCTGATATATGTAGTGCAGCTTTAACTAATAGGTCTACATTTTATGACCATTTTTCTGATAAGTATGAACTTCTAGATTCTTTAATTAATGATTTGGAAGAAGATTTAGTTTCTAAACTTGAAGCTAATCAAAATTATAGTAATGCTAAAGAATATTATATGCAAATGATAGAAATATTTTTTGATCATATAAGTAATAATATTAATGTTTATTCTTCAGTCCTTAAGAAAAATAATAATAGTATTGTTATGGATATGGCAAATGATGCTATTTATAGGGATGTAGAAAATCATATTAGAAAAAGTAATAAAATATTAAATACAGAAATACCTGTGGAAATTATTTCTAAATTTTATGTTAGTGCTGTTATTAATGTGTGTTTAGAATATATAAAGTTTCCAAATAAATATGAAAAAAGAGGATATCCTTAAGTATTTGGATACCCTACTTCCTGATAAAATATATTAATTAAATAATTTCATCCATAAGTGGTATAATGTCAATTTCTAGTGTTTCATATGGATGATTTTTTTTTGATTATTTCTAATACTTTTTAACATTTTCTACATTAGTTTTATTTCATTTACTATTTCTAGTTTCATTTTTATCATCATTTTTATTATGTTTTTTTCTTGATATTTTTATTCTTACCACTTAAAAGCGCTAAATAACCATTAAATGAACCAATATCTTTTTAAAGGCAACTATTTTATCTGCTCTTGACATTATTCTTCCTTCAATAAAAAATGATTTTCTTAATGAATAATGTCCGATTTTACCTATGTCTGTTGATATCTTAATCATATCTTTGTATTTTTGGGGGTAATTTTTCATATTTTTCTTGATTATTTAGCTCTATCTCAGTATCATCTATGCAACGTACTGCAAGTGGAAACATATGATGAATAACTCCATCAATAATAATCATAGCTCTTTCTTTACTTTTAAAGTATTCTGGATACCAAGTGATGGCATTAGTAATTGCTTCGATGGGATGAACAAAACCATGTTTATTACGCATTATTTTCTTTACACCAATATTTTGCCAAGGAAGTTCATATAAATCATGGAACATAGCTATAACTACAGCATTATCTATATTTATATTTTTCATACTATGATTATTTTTTTTAAGTTTAGATGCAAGTTTATAAGTTACTATGGCATCACAAAGAATGTGTTCTCCGAGAGTTTTTACATCATGATGAAAATAAGGGTCACTGCATCTTTTAGAAAACTCTTTTTATGAGTTGCAATCTGTTCAATTATACGCCATAGTTTTTTGTATCATAATTTGACAGTTTATAATCTTTGGCAAACTGTTTGTATTTTAAATAAACTTTTTCATCTTTCATGATTATCTCCGCATTAATATTATGGCACAAAATAGTATTCTTTACAACATTTAATTAATAGTTATTTCTTGTCCATCTTCTGGAATAATAATATTTTTTATTTTTAGTTCTTTTTAACATATTTCTGGTTTCATCTTCTAAATGGCTAACTACAAATGTACATTTGAATAATTATTTGCTAAATACTTTAGGTTATCTATTCCCATATGTTTGAATTTCCTTTAATGAGCATACAATCACAGAATAAATAGCAACATTTTTCTGCCATTATTTCTACATTTTTGCAAAGTGATGTATCACCAGTGAAACCTATGTATTCTTCATTTTCATTAAAAATATAACCATATGCTGGTTTCATTCTACCATGATCCACAAGTATTTTTTCTACTTTATAATTGTTTAAAGTAAAATTATTATTGAAATTAAATTCTAAATTTGTTTCTTTACATGCTTCTATAAATGAATTAGGAAAAAGCTAAATAACCTATTTTTTTTTATTTTGGATTTTCCTTCTTTAGAGCAATAAATAAAAGTTTTTTTTTATTATCACTTTTAGATTTATTTAAAATTAGAAATGGTATATCAAAATAATGGTCTCCGTGAAAATGAGTTAATAAAATTTTACTCACACTACTTGGTTTTATATTTTGTCTATATAAATATTTGCAGGCACCATTTGGAAAATCTACCATTATGTCTTCATCAACAAGGTAACAAGCACTATTATATTTTGTCCACATACTTCCTGAGCCTATTACTTTTACTTTCATTTTTTATCATCCTCTTTCTTTTGTATTAGGTTTTCTAAATCAACAAATAAAATTAGTAAATGTAGTATTTCTTCTTCTAACGAATACATTTTTTAAATCTCCTTATTATTTTAATAATTCGGAATTTTCTGGTTTTCACTTAGTTTTTTACGTTGTTTGCTAATTTTTCACTAAGCACTTACTTCTGTGTCTCTCATTTTGTCACCCAATTATAATTTTTGTTAATCTAATTATAACAAGCGTTTACATGAATGTAAATCTTTTTTCACCTTCACTTTACATTTAGGCTTCATTATTAATTATGTTCTTTTTTATTTTACATACTATTATATTAAGGAGTTGTAAAGTTGATATAGGGCCAACTGGACCAGAAGGACCATACTTTAAACCTAATAATAGTGACAATATATATGTAGGTGCAAGTAATTTTATAAGTGATGAAATGAAAAAGAAATAACCGCAAATGGGATTGTGGCAGTTGGTGACCCAAGTATTTTATATAGTTTAGTTAATCTAGGTAAAAAAGTATTTATTTAAAAACTCCGGATTTAAAAAATATAAATAGTAATTTTATTTTGTTAATTCACCAGTTAGTATTTTATTTGAATATATAGGAATATAGAAAGGGGTTGGTCTGTATTAAAATATGTGTTTATGCAATATGTAAAAATGAAGAAAAGTTTGTTGATAGATGGTATGAATCTATCAAGGATGCTGATGGAATATTTGTTTTAGATACTGGTTCAAGTGATGATTCTGCAAAAAACTAAAGAAACATGGAATATCCGTTAAAGAAATGGAAATTAAACCATGGAGGTTTGATGTTGCTCGAAATGAAGCATTAAAAATGATACCCGAAGACTTTGATATTTGCATTTCTTTTTAGATTTAGATGAGATAATGCTTGATGGCTGGAAAGAAAATATTTTAAAAAGCTTGGAAAAGTGATACTGATAGACTTAGATATGTTTATAACTGGTATATAGAAGATGGAATTCCAAAAGTTACATATTATGCTGATAAAATACATAAAAGAAGTGGCTGTAAATGGGTTAATCCTGTACACGAGGTACTAGAATTTGACCATTCTGAAAAACAAGTCTTTACTGATGATGTTATTGTAAATCATTATCCAGATAGAGAAAAATCGCGCTCTAATTATTTGCCACTTTTAGAGCTTGCTGTGAAGGAAAAACCAGATAATGATAGAAATATGCATTATTTAGGTAGAGAGTATATGTATTATGGAAAATGGAATGATGCTATTGATACTCTTATTAAACATTTAAAGATGAAAAAATGCTACTTGGAAAGATGAAAGATGTGCATCAATGAGGTTTATTGCTAGATGTTATAAAAATATGGAAAGATATGATGAATCACTCATGTGGCTTTTAAAAAGCTATAAATGAAGCACTATACTTAAGAGACCCATATACGGAAACTGCCATTTTGTATTATATTTTAGAAGATTATGAAAATGTTTGTAAATATGGAGAAAAAGCTTTAGAAATAAAGAATAACCCTAAAACATATATGAATGAAGTATTTAGTTATGATGAAACATTAAATGATTTATTATCTATTTCATACTTTTATTTAGGTGATTATGAAAATGCTATTAAAAATGCTAAAGAGGCTTTAAAAAATAAATACTAATAATGAAAGAATTAAAAAAGAATCTAAAGGTATTTAAAGATGAAAAAAAATTAGCGAAGATTAAGCTTCGAATTTTTAATTATATTTTACTAACTTGGAAGACTTCAACATCAACATTTGTTTCTTGACCAAATAAGTCAATTATAATATTTAATCTGTTGTTTTCAAGATCAATGTTATCAACTTTACCAGTCATACCACTGAATGGTCCATCAACAATATTAACTGTGTCTCCGACTTTAAGTTCAGATTCAACATCTACTCTACTCATACCCATGTTAGCTAAAATTCTATCAATTTCTTGAGGAAGTAATGGAGTTGGTTTTGCTCCTTTTCCACTTGAACCAATGAATCCTGTAACACCTGGAGTATTTCTTACAATGTACCATGCTTCATCAGTCATTATCATTTCAACTAAAACATAACCTGGAAACATTTTCTTTTTACTTTTTCCTTTTTATACTCCATCTTTTACTTCAACTTCTGTTGTTTCTGGGAACTATAACACGGAAAATGTAATCTTGCATTCCCATTGATTCTGTTCTTGCTTCTAATTTTTCTTTTTACTTTATTTTCATGTCCTGAATAAGTATTTACTACATACCAAAGTTTTTCCATTATGCCAACCATCCTTTAACTACTGATAATAATAAGTTAAGTGCCATAAATAATGCACATAAGATTATACAAAATACAATCGTTGAAATTGTGTATTTTAATACATCTTTAGCTGTTGGCCATTTAACTAATTTAAGTTCTTTTGCCAACTTTTTGAAATAACTTTCTTTAGGACCTTTCTTACTTGTTTTAATATTTTTTTTTTGGTGTCTTTAGTAACTTTTGTTACTTTTTTTGTTTTCTTTAGCTTCTTTTGCCATAGTTTTAAAAACCTCCATTTAAAAAAAAAACACTTTCGTGTTCATTTATAATATAGCATAAATAAAAGGTAATTGCAAGCTTTAATCAAGCATTTTTTGTAATTCTGGTATTAATTTTTTTCTTATATTTTGAACTTTTTATATATTTGCTTATAACTTTGCATTAATGTAAATGCTATATCTTTTATAGCTTAAGCCATCTAGTAATAATGAAAATATTGCTAGTTCATTGTTATTTAGCTTATTCAATATTATTTCATTTAGATTTTTTTTTGACTTTCACTTGCACAGATAGCTTCTAATGGGTCTAATGAATTACTTGAAATAGAACTTGCAGTATTATCAAAATTTATATTGGAAACTTCAATATTTTTTTTCTTATATCTAATTGCATTAATAATTGTCTTTTTTTACTTTTCTATCTATAATTAAGCTTATGTAAGTATTTAATGAGGCTTTATATAATGAGTTATATGTATCTAGCGCTTCATTTATTAACTCATGACAACTTAATGTTAGTTCATCAAAATTGATATTTAATTTTCTTAAAAATGGATAATACTTATTAATTATTCTTTTTGTTACTATATTGTATTTTTGATTTAATATATCTAAGGCTTCTTCATTGTTTTCACGGTATAGCATTATTAGTTCAGAATCACTAATATCAAACATTTTCACCCATGTGGTAGATAAGAATGCTTGCGGCAACGGATGCATTTAAGCTCTCTACATTTTTATTCATTGGGATGCTTACTAATACATCACTATTTTCTTTAACAAGTCTACTTACTCCAGCTCCTTCATTACCTATTACTAATGCTCTTTTTTGTGCTATAGTCAATTTTCTAAAATCTTCACCTTCCATTGATGCCGCATAAACAAAAGCCATCTTTTTTAAAAAGATTTTATTGTGGCTACTAAGTTATTAACCATGATTATCTTTACATAATTTATTGTACCTACACTTGTTTTAACAACAACATCTGTTACTCCGACACTTCTATCTTTTGGGATGATTATTGATTTTATTCCTACTGCTGCACAAGTTCTGATGATTGCTCCAAAGTTATGTGGGTCTTCTAAGTGGTCAAGTATTAAAACAAGATTGCCTTCAACATCTTTTAGACTATAATAATCATAATCAAAAGCATCTATTACTACCCCTTGGTGATTATACTCACACATTTTGTTTAATAAGTGGTTATCTACAAACTCATATTTTATTTTGTTTTCACTGCAATACTTACAAACTTCTTTACGTGATGTGAATACTTTTTTGATTTTTTTTTCTTGTCTAGTTCCTTTAAAACATTCATTCCATATACACGCATTTTTATGCCTCCTCTTTTTCTGATAAGTTCATTATAACATATCGTATACTTTTTTTGTATATATAAAATTTATTATTTATTTAAAATAATTTTATTTCATAATAAAACCCCTGTAAATTCGGGGATTATTTCTAAATGGTGCTGGAAATGGGACTTGAACCTATGACCTATGCGTTACGAGGGCATTGCTCTACCAACTGAGCTATTCCAGCAACTAATACTAGTATACCACAAATCTTAAAAATAACAACTTTTATTTTGAAAGTTTACGTGTTAAAAATACTAACAGGTGGTTATATGTTTAAAAATACATTAGATAATAAAAGATATCATACTTTGAATTACTTTTTTAAGAAAAAAGTTTGGGCAAAAAGTTTTTAAAGTGCCTCTAGATATAAATAGTACATGTCCAAATCAAATTAATGGTGGTTGTATATATTGTTCTAATAAGTCTGTTGCTAGTATTAGTGATAATAGTTTAGATATTTTAGAACAATTTGAAAATGGGAGAAAAATTATGGAGCAAAAATGGCCAGATAGTTTGTATATTCCTTATTTTCAATCTGGCACTAATACTTATAATGATAAAAATTTAGTTAAAGGTTATGTTGATAAATTACTTATGATACCTAAAGTTGTGGGAATTGATATTGCTACTAGACCAGATTGTTTAACTGATGAATGGTTAGATTATTTAGATGAATTAAATAAAAAACTTTTTTAATTGTAGAACTTGGTTTACAAAGTAGTAATAATAATACTTTAAATTTTATAAATCGTGGGCATGATAGTAAAACATTTAAAGACGCTGTTGATAAACTTCATGAAAGAAATATTTTTTGTGGTTGCTCACATTATTAATGGACTTCCATATGAAGAAAAAGAAGATATGATAAATACAATAAAATTTGTTAATGATTTAAAAATAGATGGAATTAAAATTCATATGCTTTATATAGCAAAAAATACTCCGCTGGCAAGTTACTATGAAACAAATAAATTTCATATTTTAACTAGAGAGGAGTACATTGATATCGTTTGTTGTCAACTTAGACTTTTAAATGAAGATATTGTGGTGATGAGGATTACTGGGGATCCTGAATTAAATGAATTAGTGGCACCAGAATGGCTCATAAAAAGAAGTTTATGGTTTTAAACGGAATTGATCAAGAGATGGTTAAAAGAAATATTTATCAAGGGGACCTATTTTTTAGTTCTCTTTTTTTAATATTTCATATAAGTTGTCAATAATTTTATCTATTACTTCTTCTTTATTTTCTTTTTCTTGATGATTTTGTTACTTTTAAAAAAGTCACTATAAACAATATCTTCATCTTTATTATAGATACTAAAGTAAACTATATTATCATCACCAGATAAGTTATGGGGGATCTACCCTATTTAGTTTACCTGTTATGCCTATGGCATAATTTGAATTAGTAAACTGTGATATTTTCTTAGACATTTCTATAGCTGTTGCCATGCTATAAACTGAGTATTCATCTATTGTTTCCTTAGGTACACCCATTTTAATTTTAAACTCATTTGAATATGTTACTGCACTAAATTTTAATATTTCACTTGCACCAGGTATGTTAGTTATGGCATTTGCTAGACCTCCGCCTGTACAAGATTCCATTGTTGATATTGTCTTATTTTGTTTTGTTAATATTTCTACAATTTTCTCTAATTTCATAATTATCTATCTATCCTCACTAGTTCGTATTCTGTTGTTCCTAAGCCCAGTTTTTCTGCTTCATTAACGATATGAATTGCGTGTTTATCAAGCATTCGTTTCTTTAGTGAGTTTGCTCCTTCTTCTGTTAAATTCATTATAGTATCGTAACAACATTTATCTATAGCAACTGGGTCTAGAGATGCAAATATACCAATATCAGCAATTTCAGGGGCTTTTGGATTGTTATCGCAATCACAATCTATGGAAATATTGTTAGCAACGTTTATGTATACCATATTTTCCGGTTTGAAATAATCCACGACAGATTTATCCGCTTCAGCCATACTTTCTAGAAAATCATCTTGTTTAGTTTCTAATTTACAGCATTCATCTAGTACAGTTGTCTTTCCTGCTGAATGTATCCATGCTTTACCATTTTTTGAAGCAACTCCGATTGACATATTTTTTAAAGCTCCGCCGAAGCCACCTATTATATGTCCTTTGAAGTGTGATAACATTAACATTGAATCATAATTTTTAATATGACTTCCAACATAATTTATTCCATTTAAATGTTTACCACCATTTATAGGAATATCAATTTCACCATCTTCGTCCATAATATCACACGGAGCAATATCATAAAAACCATGGTCTTTGATTGCTTGCCAGTGGTCAGATGGATTCATTCTTTTTCCAGCATATGCAGTACAACATTCAACTATTGTTCCATTTAATTTATTAACCAATCCTTTTATTAAATTTGGTTTTAAAAAAGTTATGTCCACCAGGTTCTCCGGTTGAGATTTTAATCGCTACCTTACCTTTTAGTTCATGATTTAAACTTTCATAAATTTTAACTAAACTTTCACTTGTTATTTCTTTTGTAAAATATACTTTACTTTTCATTATATCAATCCTTTCATGTATTTATGATAATACAATTTTGGTAATATGTCTATGTGAATTTAAAGTTAAAAAAAATTAAGATTTTCTATGTTTATCATATCTTATAATTCTTATTATTTCATTCTTTACAATTTTATCTTTCTTTTTTATTTCATTAAAAATTTTAAAAGCTAATTTTTTATCTTTTTCTAAAAAAGTTAATTATTCCATAACAAAATTTCATGTATATATTTTTTCGGGTGTTGTTTTTTTCTCTATCATTAATAAAAGATAATACCTCTTCAATTTGTGATTGTTCTAAATTTTTTCTTTGTAATAATTTTATGTAAGTAGTTACGCTTTCTTCAATTTTCCCACACATCATTAGTAAAAAAGCCTTACTAAAATAAGCCCCATTATTATTTGGCATTGAAAAATCACATTTGTTTATTGTTTCTAGTGCTTTTTGAGGGCCATTTTTTTTCATATTCTACTATTGCATTTTGTAGCAAATAATTTTCATAAAATTTTTTATAGCATTGTTTTTCTATTTTTCCTTCATTTTTGTTTTTCACAAGAAAACACAACATGTCATCTAGTAATTTTTTATTCTATTTAGTATTATCATATCACTATAGTATTCTTCTGTAATTAATAACTTACATATAGTGTTTTGATAAGCTTCTAAATATCTGTATGGAATATTTTTTTTCTATATATTTATATTCTGTTTTTTTTAATTTAGTTATACGAAGAATTCCGGATATATTATCGAGTAAATTAAAACTTTTTTCTGGTTCTGGAGAAACTATTTGCAAAATGGACATTATATATAACGATGATAACTCTAACATTCCAATTTCTTTTTTATTATCTTCCAAGCTATTTTTATGTGATATTCTTATATGTTTATTAATGCTTTTCACCAAATCGGTTCTGAAATTTGGTATAAACTCTATACCAAAAACAAAAGGAAAACTAATATGGGCATTTATTATTTCTATTTCATAATTATTATCATTATTGATATTACCTTTTCTTTCTTTTATTTCAAATAAAATTGTTAAATTCAACTCTTTCATAATTTCACTCATAGTATAATCTTTTGAGTATCTTTTAAAATCCTTACTTGTATATACTAAAACATTAAACATATTTTCTGTTTCATTTTTAACATTTTGAAAAAATTTTTCTTTTTCTATATCATCTTTTTCTATTTCCTTTGATATAATCAAAAATGCTATACCATGCTTATTTGTTTTATTTTTGTGTAAATGCAACCTATATATCAGCCACCCAATCATTTCGATAAAAATTAGAGCAATAGCAATTACTTTGTTTAAGTTTATACCTTTATATTGGTATTCTAATGGAAAAAAACTTAATATTTTCCATGTTAAACAAATCACCATAATTATTAAGATTGCAGACTTTGGATTTTTTTTTTTTTTCAATAAATTTGAAAAAATCGTTTGCATTTGACATTTGCTTCCACCTCCTAAATCATTTTTTAGCATAATTTTTATCGTACCAATACTTTCAGCTTTATAAAATTTTAACATAAATAAAGTAATCTATTATAAACACAATATTTTTTAAAAATTTTTTTATTATAAAAAAAATTAAACAACAAAATTGATCGTTATTTAATTTTTGTACACTATATAAGGTCCTTTCAAAACCTTATATAGAGAGTTTTAGATACTAGTTCAATTACTACATTTTATATAGATTCATCATTTATAAATAAGTACTTGACAAATCATCTATTCAGTACTAAGCGTTGAAAGCACTTAGTTGCAATTGCCTACAATATAAGAGTTTTCTTTCTCAGCTATTTTAAGTAAAAATAGTTCCTCATAGGGTGTAGGGCGTCTCAACAACTAGCCAAGGAGTTAATTATTAAAGCTTTGATGTAAATCACTCCTTTCATATCCATCATTAACTATTCAAAGCAGTTAATGATCTCATTATTAAATCAATATCTGTATTCTCTAATTCTTGTATAATATGTAAATATGTTTTTTGCGTTGTTGTTATACTGGAATGTCCTAACCTATGAGCCACACTTGCAATAGAAACTCCTGCAAAAAGCAATATAGAAGCATGAGTATGTCTTAAACCATGTATTGAAATTATTGGTACTTCCACATTCTTGCAATGTTTTTCTAATATATCATTTATTGTCGAATTATATACTTTATTGCTTATAAATATTGGCTTATCCTCTGGTAAATCTTTTATTAATTCTGAAAATTGTATTACAGTTTGCCAATCTAATTGAACTTTTCTAACTGATGATGCATTTTTCGTAGGCATAAATCCTCCTTCGCCTTTATAATTCCATGTTTTACTTATTGATAACATTTGATGTGGGAAATCAAAATCTCTTGGTGTAATAGCTAATGCCTCTGAAAATCTCATACCTGTTTTAGCAATCAATAAAATTAACCAATCATAGTTTAATTTGTTTCCTAAATTCAAATCTGCAATTAACTTATGCAATTCAAATTGATTTAAGTATTTTATCTTTTTCTCTTTAGGCGTTTTTCCTTTTATTATTGCTTTTCTAGTAGGATCTCTATCTATTATTCCTTCATCTACTGCATCAAGTATAGCACCTTTTAATTGATGGTGGAAATCCATTGTACTTTGTTTTTCATGTTGCTCTGCATAATCATTTAGTATTTGTTGGTATGTAACTCTAGTTAAATTCTTAATTTCCAATTCAGGAGCTAGTTTCTTTAACCATGATAATGTAAGTTTATATTTTTTCATAGTTACTTCTCTTATTGCTCCTTCTTTATATACATTTATCCATTTTTCATAATATTCATAAAATAATTCACTCTTTCTCAGTATGTTTTTCATTATTACACTCCTCCTAATTTTTATATTTGCTGATGAAGAGTGATAAGGTTATCTATTTGTTTAATATATTTTGAAATACATTGCTGTTCTTTTTAAAGATGGTAATGGAACGATTAATTGTGTAAACTTTTTAGATTATAATTTGTTCTTCCATCTCCTGTCGATTGATTTATTGCCCAATTCTTATGTTGTTCAGTATTCAAATAAGTTGATAAATAATTTGAATCAATAATTTCTTTATTAGGTCTTGTTACGATAGTGGCAAAACCTATTGAACCATCTTCTTTTTCAGTAATTACAGCTGATGTACCAACATCCCCTGTGTGTACTGTAACAACATCTCCAATATGCATTCTTCTACTATCATTTGATTTTGCAAAACCTTCATCAAGATGTATTGGATTACTATCGAATTCAAAATGATTATCTTTAATATCAGAATTTCTAATTAACAAAGTTCCAACATCTGTATAATTTTTTGTCATTGTTGTTACAAGTCCTATAAATATTTTTCCAACATCTGTGACCTTACGCTGTTCCCAAGAAAATCTATATGACTATTTTTTTTATATTTTAAAAACAGCTTACGCTGATGAAGAGTGATAAGGTTATCTATCTTTTAAATTATATTTCCAATTAAGGATTGTTCTTGCAAATTATTTGGCATTTTTAGTTCGATTTCCATCATAATATTTTAGTTTAATTTTTTTCTTCCACCACCAACTAATAATGATTCAATATTAGTTTGAGAAATTGCATATTTTATAAATTTATTATTGGCTTTTTTTTTTTTGCTTGTAGTACATGAACATGGTTATTTGCCCAAATATAGCCATTTACATACTGTACTGGATAATTTTTCAAATCATTAATTTGATCCATCTTCTGCAACTAATATAAATTCTCCATTATGTGTATAACCTTTCTTTACATAGTCTTGAATACCATTAGCACCATAATAAGGAGTATCCCCTTTTTTTCTTAAGTTGCTTGTTAGGAACTCTTAAATTATCATATCTATCCATAATTTCATTTAAACTTACGCTGTTCCAAGCAAGAAAAAAAGAGAAAACAAGTTCTCTCAAAAAATAAGACACTAACTTTCATTAGTGCCTACTATATTAATTATTAGGTTTATAATCCTCTAAATTAAATCCATTACTTAATATAAATTTTCTCAACAGTTCTCTCACTTCAATATTTACATCAAATATTGTTAATGCTTGCCCTAAGGAAGATTCAAAATATGCTTTTTGCCTTATTTATATCAACACTTTGTAATAATTCATCAAACCTTCCAAACGCATTTATATTATTTTCATTTACTTTTAAATTTATAATATTTCTTAATTTTGTTTCATCTAGTCCTAATACATTCGAGATTTGTCTTATTTGATCATTTTCAGCTCTATGCGTATATTCAGTTATATATTCTCTAAATGTCTTTCCATTTTCAACTATAATATTTCCACTTTGTATATCATGAATAAATATTTGTGCATATTTTTGTTCTTCTTGACTAAGCGAAGCATATGATTTGTGTAATTCATTCAATATATTTTCTAATTCTTCTGGTGAAATTTCTTCTTGATTTAATGCTTTTAAATATTTTTCAAATTTAGTATTCATATAATCAGAATCTATTTTACCTGTATCAATCTCAGTAATATATCCTTTTAAATCAAATGGTACAACTAATTCTTCATCAGAGTCTGAAGCATGATATAAATCTTTATATCTAGCAATTAATGTATTATATTCGTGCTCTGTAAACTCATTAAATGATGTCATTGTTTTTCCAGAACCAGTGGTATGCCAAACATATCCTCCTCTTGTGTTCGGATTAGTCCAATCTGTTTTAGCTACGACATCACTAATCTTATTAGCAGCATAATATTGATAGCTTCTCATTACTTTTAAAACATTGTCTGCATTATCTGCAACAGTATAAAAGCCTATTAATTGATGGGCCCTAGGGATAGATAGTAAAGTACTTGTAATATCTTTCCAATTATTAATTATTTCATTATTAAAGTCTTCCCAATGAAAGAAAAACAAAGAATTAAACTTACCAGCTGGACCCGGATTAGCAAAATACAATGTTTCACTAGGTGTCATTGCAACAAAAATTTGAACTAACTGATAAATACCACTACTAAAAACTCCTTCATGTGCATATTTTTCGATTTGGTTTGTCGCTT
>VOFC01003395.1_pt1 | contig 27189 bp, 34 predicted proteins | sample 5384161 | NCBI WGS metagenome assembly VOFC01 (sample SAMN12384722, study PRJNA508395) | human gut metagenome | isolation source: healthy gut B | host: Homo sapiens | reverse complement strand
CTGTACCAAGAGGATTTTCACCGCTTTCCGGGCGGTTTCGACAAAGGGGAGGATATTTACATGAGCATGAACGGCATTCTGCCGGCGCCCGAGGACATCAAACGAGTCAAGGACCTCGGTTTTCTGCACGACAAGACCACAGCGGACTGCTTCAACGCGCGTGTCATTACGCGCAACGGCCGCTTGCAGGCGGACGAGATCCGCGCCATTGTAGACGCGGCGGAGAAGTTCGGCAGCGGCGAGATTGCCATGACCACCCGCCTGACCATCGAGGTGCAGCGCATCCCGTTCGCCAATATCGAGCCGTTCTGCGCCTTCCTCGCGGAGCACGGTCTGAGACCGGCGGCACCGGCCCGAAGGTCCGCCCGGTGGTCTCCTGCAAGGGTACCACCTGCCAGTACGGCCTCATCGACACGGTTGCGTTTTCGCGCACCATTCACGAGCGCTTCTATAAGGGCTATCACGATGTAAAACTGCCCCATAAATTCAAAATCGCGGTGGGCGGCTGCCCCAATAACTGCGTCAAGCCGAACCTGAACGACCTGGGCGTCATCGGCCAGCGCGTGCCGTCGCACGACCTTTCGAAACGCCGCGGCTGCAAGGTCTGCCAGATTGAAAGGCGTGCCCCATCGGCGCAAGCGTGCTGGGCGAGGGAAAGCCGCGGGGACAGCGAGATGTGCAACCACTGCGGACGCTGTGTCGGCAAGTGCCCGTTCGGCGTTGTCGGCGACGGAAAAGTGCGGCTATGCAGTCTATATCGGCGGCCGCTGGGGCAAGCGCACCGCACAGGGCCGTATGCTCGCGCACGTGTTTATGAGCGGGAAGAGAGGTGCTCGAGGTCATCGGAGCGGGCGCTGACGTTGTTCCGCGACGAGGGCAACGCCGGTGAGCGTTTCTCGGATACAGTAAGCCGCCTCGGCTTCGAGAACGTGCAAAACGCCCTGCTGGGAATAATCTCCCTCCGGGGAGAGCGGCCCCCAAAATGCCCTCCGAGGGCAGACGCGAAATTTTTTCTGCCGTTCCTGCGGCGTTGGACGCAGGAGGCGGGATAGACCCCATTCCCATGGGTGGGGAGTTGCTGCCGGGCGGCAGCCGGGGACGCGCCCCTCCCGGGGCGGGGGCAAAAGGGGGGTACAGGACACCCGGACTTGCGTCCCGGTTTCCTATACCCCTCTTGCGACTCCCCTGACCTTCCGGTCTGCTGCTCAGCGGAGCTTCGCAGCTAAAAAGCGGGGGATGCAATTAAGACCGCGTTATCATCTTTGGCGCACTGCCGCCGTTTTGGGATGGCTTCGCCCTCAATTTCCGCGCATAACAGTGCGCGGCAGCGGGTGCAGGTCGGACAGATGGGATCTGCACGGTTTCTCCGGACGGCTCCCGTAGGGCCGGGTGACCCCACCCCGCCGCCCCCGTGTCTGGAAACATTTTTCCTCTGGATTTCTCCGTAGGGCGGGGGTGACCCCACCCCGCCGCTTCTAACGGTCTGCACGGATTTACAGCGGCGGCATGAGGTCATGCCGCCCTACGGGAGCAGCCCAGTTACCTAAGGAAACAACCGTTACCACACCGGCCGCGCACTGTTATGCGCGCAAATAACGAAAGAGAACGTCATGGCAAAATAAAAAAGAGAGAGCGCAGAGGTAAATCTGTGCTTTCTCCTCGTTTTAGCCGCGACCGCAAGCTTACGCGGCTCAAAGAAAAGTTGGGGAGTCGCAAGAGGGGATAGCGCTTGCGCCGCCGTGCCGATGGACAGTCCCATCTGCATCGGATTGCGCACGCCGATGCGGCGAGAAACGTCGGCAGCAGAATAGCGCCGAAAATGCCCGTGATGACAATGGCGATCGCGGTGATCGAGGTCACGCCGCCCATCATATCGGCAAGCGCGACGCCGATCGGGGTCGTGACCGATTTCGGGATGAGCGAGCGCGTGGTCGAATCGCTCAGTCCGAACAGATGACAGAACAGCAGCACGCTGCCGATGGAAACACACGAGCCGACGAACGCGCCGAGCAGGATGGGCAGCAGATTGTGCAGCAGCACATCGAGCTTGCGATAGATCGGAATGGCGAGCGCAACGGTCGCCGGCGTCAGGAAGAACGAGATCAGCTGACCGGATTCCTCGTAGGTCTGGTACGTCGTGCCGCTCACGATGAGCAGAACGCCGACGAGAACGGACGCGATCAGCAGCGGATTGCACAGCGGTGAGCCGGTTTTCTGCTGGATCGCCACGCCGATGGCGTAGCAGAAGATGGACAGGAACATCCATGTCAGGGGGGGTCAGAATTTCAGTCACGGTCGAACGCCTCCTCATTTTCACGGTGCTGGAGCTTGAGCACGATATGCACGGTCAGAGCGGTCGCGGCGGCGGTGCAGAGCGTCGTGAGCAGGCAGACCGCGAGAATGGCGAGGATCGCCCTTGATGTCAGCGAAAATATCGAGAATGCCGAGGCACGCCGGCAGAAAGAAAAAACGCCATGTTCTGAAGCAGAAAATCGGCGGTGTCTTCCACATGGTGCAGCTTGACCGCGCGGCAGATGAGCAGCACAAGCAGCAGGGTGAGGCCGAGCACGTTGCCGGGGAGGGGCGCCGTGCAGCAGGGCGGAGATCAGATTGCCGCCGACGCAGCACGCGAGCAGCAAAGCGAGTTGTTTGAGATATTTCACGGGGATGCCTCTTTCTTTTTCCATCGATATTCCTGCGTCATAACGCCGAGCAGCTTCTGGTAGATCGCTTCGGCGTTGGCTTTGAAGGTGCGCTCGAGCATGGTCGCCTGTTCGTGGCTGACGACCGCCATTTCGATGGCGAACACCTGCCCATTTCCATACGGACGGTGAGATCGTGCTCGCCGTGCTCGGTGACCGAAGTATGGATCGCGGCGTCGCGGCGGATCTGGCGCACGACGCGGAGCGCCGAACGCTGCGCCGCCTCGCGCACCGGATAGGGCAGCTGCTTCTCGAAGATGCGCGTCGCCTCGCGGCCCTTTTCGGTGATGGTGTAGTGCTTGACGCCGTTTTCCGTGCTCTCGTCGATGTGGCCGGTGGGGATCATCTCATAAAACGCTTCGCTCAGCTCGAAATAGCCGAAGCCGTCGTCACACCATGTAATCAGGTCAACGACCGTTTCGAACGTGACGGGGAAGGGCAGAAGATCCATGGCGAACAGCACAAGAAACTTGATGTCCTCCTTGGTATGGATAAAGCCGTAACGGACCATAATACGGGATACCTCCTTTGGTCCTGCACTCATCCGCGTGCTGCGCCGACACAGGAAAACAGGGCGCGCGCGCGGAAAAAAATACACTTGCCGGAAATTTGCTTAGTGCTTATAAGTATACTACCCGAGGGGAAAATTGCAACGAGGAGAGGCACAGTTTGTACGGTTTTTTCGACGGGCAAAAGCGCACAAAAATGACACGAACAAATGTGCGGTTTTTTGGAAGGGGCTGCACAGAAATCAGTTGAAGAGCGGCGGCACAGGGGATATAATAGAAGAATAAGAGACCGACGGAACCATCCGTCTGCACGGAAAAAAAGCGAAAAAGAGGGAAAACATATGTCTGAAATCATTCTGCGTCCCACGACCGTAGACGACGCCGCCGAAATGCTCGCCATCTACGCGCCCTACGTTATCCAGACGACCGTGTCGAGCAATACGATGCGCGACGCTCGAGGAGTTTACGCGCCGCATCCGCACGTTCACCGAAAAGCTGCCGTGGCTCGTGTGCATTATCGACGGCGAGGTCGCAGGCTACGGCTATGCTTCTCCGCACCGCACCCGCGCGGCATACCAGTGGTCGGTGGAGACCTCGATCTATGTCGCGCAGGACTGGCACCGCCACGGCATCGCCGGCGCGATCTACGCCGCGCTGTTCGAGGTGCTCGCGATGCAGGGCTACTATAATATCTATGTCGGCATCACCTCGCCCAACGAGCGCTCGATGAAGTTCCACAAGTCGATGGGCTTTGTCATTTCGGGCGCCTATCAGGAGAGCATGTACAAGTTCGGCCAGTGGCGCGACGTGCTCTGGATGGGCAGGAGTCTGCGTCCGCACGACGGCGCGCCTGAGCCGACCGTACCGTTCCCGGAGATCTCGGACAGTCCGCTCGTGAGCCGTGCGCTCTCCGCCAGGCGATGCAGCGCATCCACGACGTATAAGAGAAGAGCAGACACAGCGCCCGACGCCTCGTGCTCGCGCACAATAAAACGCTCGCCGCGCAGCTGTGCACCGAGCTGCGCGAGTTCTTCCCGGACAACGCCGTCGAGTATTTCGTCTCCTACTATGACTACTATCAGCCGGAGGCGTACATCGCCTCGACCGATACCTATATCGAGAAGGACTCCGCCATCAACGACGAGATCGACCGCCTGCGCCATTCCGCGACCTCCGCGCTCGCTGAGCGCCGCGACGTTATCATCGTGTCCTCGGTGTCGTGCATCTATTCGCTCGGCGACCCGATCGACTACAAGAGCATGGTCATTTCGCTGCGTCCGGGCATGGAGCTCAGCCGCGACACGCTCATCCGCCGCCTGATCGACATCCAGTATGAGCGCAACGACATCGCCTTCGAGCGCAACCGCTTCCGCGTGCGCGGCGACACGGTCGAGATCTGGCCGGTATACTCGGATGAGGAATGTGGTGCGCGTCGAGTTCTTCGGCGACGAGGTCGACCGCATCAGCCGCATCAATCCGCTGACCGGCGTTCCGCTCGGTGAGCTCCAGTCACATTGCGGTTTTTCCGGCGAGCCACTATGTCACGCCCAAGGAAAAGCTCGAGGAGGCCATCAAGGATCTTGAAGAGGAGCTGGAGCAGCGCGTCAGATACTTCGAGGAAAACGGAAAGCTGATCGAGGCGCAGCGCATCGCGCAGCGTACCCGGTACGACATCGAGATGCTTCGGAGATCGGCTTCTGCTCGGGCATCGAGAACTATTCGCGCGTGCTGTCGCGCCGTGCGCCGGGCTCCTCGCCCTACACGCTCATCGACTACTTCCCGAAGGATTTCTTGCTGATCGTGGACGAGAGCCATGTTACCCTGCCGCAGGTCCGCGCGATGTATCACGGCGACCGCGCGCGCAAGAAGAAAGTCTGGTCGAAAACGGCTTCCGCCTGCCGAGCGCCTATGACAACCGTCCGCTGAACTTCGATGAGTTCAACGAGCGGCTGAACCAGATCGTTTATGTCTCTGCGACGCCGGGCGAATACGAGCTCTCGCGCTCGGGTCAGGTCGTCGAGCAGATTATCCGCCCGACCGGTCTGCTCGATCCGGAGGTCGTTGTGCGGCCGGTAGAGGGACAGATTGACGACCTCATTGGGGAGATCAACGCGAGAACGGCCAGAGGCGAGCGGGTGCTGGTAACGACGCTGACCAAAAAGATGGCGGAGGATCTGACCGATTATCTGGAAGACCGCCGGCATCAAGGTGCGCTATATGCACCATGACGTCAAGACCATCGAGCGGCAGGAGCTTGTGCGCGACCTGCGCCTCGGCGTGTATGACGTTCTCGTCGGCATCAACCTGCTGCGCGAGGGATTGGATATCCCCGAGGTGTCGCTGGTCGCTATCCTCGATGCGGACAAGGAGGGATTCCTGCGCTCGGAACCTCGCTCATCAGACCATCGGCCGCGCCGCGCGCGAAACGCGCACGGCATGGTCGTGCTGTATGCCGACAGCATCACGCCCTCGATGAAGCGCGCGATGGACGAGACCGAGCGCCGCCGCGCATTGCAGGATGCGTTCAATAAGGCACACGGCATTACCCCCAGGTCTGTGCGCAAAAAGGTGCAGGACGTGATCGAGATCACCTCCAACGTGCCGACGAGCAGCAAGAAAAGCCGCGCACGAAGGGCGAAGAAGCAGCAGGAGATCGCCCGTCTGACCCGTCAGATGAAGGAGGCGGCGAAGATGCTCGAATTCGAGATCGCCGCCCAGCTGCGTGACCAGATCAAGGCGCTGGAGGAAAAAAAGTAAAACGAGGTACAGAAAACACGAATGAAAGACATCATCAAAATAAAAGGTGCCCGGGCCAGCGCCGCTATGTCGAGTCGCTGTCGTCTATGCGCGGCAGTTCCTCGGCCAGATGGACAAAAGCCGGATGTGGACTATATCGAGGGTCTCTCCCCCGCCATTTCCATCGACCAGAAGACCACCTCGCAGAACCCCACGATCCACTGTCGGCACGGTGACGGAGGTGTACGACTATCTGCGCCTTCTCTGGGCGCGCGTCGGCACGCCGCACTGCCCGAACTGCGGCAAGGAGATCCGCCAGCAGTCCATTGACCAGATCATCGACCAGCTCATGGCGCTGGGCGAGGGGACGCGCGTGCAGATCATGGCGCCGGTCATTCGCGGGAAAAAGGGCGAGCATGTGAAAATTTTCGAGGACGCGCGCCGCTCGGGCTATGTCCGCGTCCGCGCCGACGGGAACATGTATGACCTCAGCGAGGAAATTTCCCTCGAAAAGAACAAAAAGCACAATATCGAGGTCGTCGTCGACCGCCTGATCCTCCGCCCCGACGTTGTCCACCGCCTGACGGACTCGTGCGAGACCGCGGCGGCGCTTTCAGGCGGTCTCATTCTTGCAAATATCCTGCCAGACGACCGCGATATCCTCTTCTCGCAGAATTACGCGTGCGAGGACTGCGGCATCTCCATCGAGGAGCTGACGCCGCGCATGTTCTCGTTCAACAACCCGTTCGGCGCGTGCCCGACGTGCACAGGCCTCGGCACGCAGCTCAAGGTCGACCCCGAGCTCGTCATCCCGAACAAGAGCGTTTCCCTGCTCGACGGCGCGATCTGCGCCTCGGGCTGGAACAACGTGCGCGGCGACGGCATCTCGCGCATGTACTTTGAAGCGTTGTCGAAAAAGTACCATTTTTCCCTCCGCGACCCTGTGGAAAAGCTCTCCAAAGAGGTCATGGACGTCATTCTCTACGGCACAAAGGGCGAAAAGCTGGAGCTCCAGTATGACCAGCCGCGCGGCAAGGGAGTTTTGTATCAGGCGTTCGAGGGTATCATCCCCAACTTAGAGCGCCGCTACAAGGAGACGCAGAGCGATGGCGTGCGCGAGGAGTTAGAGTCCTGCATGAGCGAGTGCCCCTGCCCCGCCTGCGGTGGCAAGCGGCTCCGCCGCGAATCCCTCGCCGTCACGGTCGGCGGACTTAGCATCAGCGACTACTGCGAAAAATCCGTCGTCGACGCGCTCGACTTTGTGGATAGCTGACGCTGACCGAGCAGCAAATGCGCATCGGCGAGCGCATTTTGAAGGAGATCAAAAATCGCCTCGGCTTCCTGCGCTCGGTAGGACTCGAATATCTGACGCTCTCGCGCGCGAGCGCGACGCTCTCCGGCGGCGAAGCGCAGCGTATCCGTCTCGCGACGCAGATCGGCTCGAGCCTGATGGGCGTGCTCTATATCCTCGACGAGCCGTCCATCGGCCTGCACCAGCGCGACAACGACAAGCTGCTCGCCACCTTGAAACGTTTGCGCGACCTCGGCAACACGCTCATCGTCGTCGAGCACGATGAGGACACGATGCGCGCGGCGGACTACCTCATCGACATCGGCCCCGGCGCGGGCGCGCACGGCGGTCAGGTCGTGGCCTGCGGTACGCCGGCAGAGGTCATGGCGAACCCGAATTCCCTGACCGGCCAGTATTTGAGCGGAAAGAAAAAGATCGAAGTGCCGAAAGAGCGCCGAAAAGGCAACGGCAATTTCCTCACCGTGCGCGGCGCGCAGGAAAATAACCTCAAAAACCTCGACGTCTCGATCCCGCTCGGCACGTTCACGTGCGTCACGGGCGTGTCCGGCAGCGGCAAATCGTCGCTCGTCAACGAGATCATCTATAAAAAGCTCGGCGCGGACTTAAACCGCATGAAGGTCCACCCCGGCCGCTGTAAGGCTATCGAGGGCGAGGAATTCCTCGACAAGGTCATCTGCATCGATCAGAGCCCCATCGGCCGCACGCCGCGCTCCAACCCCGCGACGTATACGAATTTATTTAACGACATCCGCGACCTCTTCGCCTCGACCCCGGACGCGAAGGCGCGCGGCTATGCCGCGGGCCGCTTCAGCTTCAATGTCCGCGGCGGCCGGTGCGAGGCCTGCTCGGGCGACGGTCAGCTCAAGATCGAGATGCACTTCCTGCCCGATATCTACGTGCCCTGCGAGGTCTGCAAGGGCAAGCGCTACAACCGCGAAACGCTCGAGGTCCACTACAAGGGCAAGAGCATCGCGGACGTGCTGGAAATGACCGTGGAGGAAGCGCTTGAATTCTTCCGCGACCTTCCATCGAAGCTCGAAGCGAAGCTCCGCACGCTCAGCGAGGTCGGCCTCGTAGTTGTAATAAAAAAAACCAAAAGTTGGGAGAGCTATGAAAAGCGAAACGATGGATGATCGCTGAGCCGGATGCCGGCGGAGTGCGTCGCCTCGCGCAGGAAATGCACTGCGCGCCGCTCACGGCGGCGGTTCTTTTCTGCCCGCGGCATCGAAAACGCAGCCGCAGCACGGGCGTTTCTCAGCTGTGCGCGCAGCGGTCTGCACGACCCGTTCGCCATGCACGACATGGACAGGGCGGTCGGTGTCATTCGCGGCGCGATCGAGCGCGGCGAGCGCATCGTGGTCTACGGCGACTACGACGTCGACGGCATCACCGCCACCTGCACGCTGGTCGATTACCTGCGCACGGCGGGCGCAGCCTGTGAATATTATATCCCCAACCGTCTGAGCGAGGGCTACGGCCTGACGCGGCAGGCAATGGAGGAGCTGTACCGACGCGGCACGCGCCTGATGATAACCGTGGACTCGGGCATCACCGCAAACGAGGAGATCGCGCTCGCGCGCGAGCTCGGCATGAAGGTCGTCATCACCGACCATCATGAGTGCCACGACGAGCTGCCCGAGGCCGAAGCGGTCATCGACTGCAAGCAGGCCGGGGACACCTACCCGTTCGACAGCCTCGCGGGCGTGGGTGTGGCATTCAAGCTGATCTGCGCGCTCGACGGCGACACGGACGCGATGCTCGACCGCTACGCCGACCTTGTCGCGCTCGGCACGGTCGCGGACGTCATGCCCATCGTGGGCGAAAACCGTATTCTTGTCGCGGAAGGCCTGCAAAGAATGGAAAAGACGCGCAACATCGGCCTGCAGCGCCTGCTCGCGGAGGCCGGCATGGCGGAGCGCCATCTGACCGCCTCGACCATCAGCTTCGTGCTCGCGCCGCGCATCAACGCCGCCGGGCGCATGGGCAAGGCGGACCTCGCCGCCGAGCTGTTTCTGACGCAGGACATGGACCGCGCGATCCGGCTCGCCGTCGAGCTGTGTGAGCAGAACAAGCTGCGGCAGACGACGGAGAACGAGATCCTGAACCAGGCGCTCACGCAGCTGCGGGGCGAATACGATCCGGCCGGGGACAAGATGATCGTGCTCGCCGGAAAGGGCTGGCATCAGGGCGTGATCGGCATCGTCTGCTCGCGCCTGTGCGACCGCTACGGCTGTCCGGTGGTGCTCATCTCGATCGACAGCGACGGCATCGGCAAGGGGCTCGGGCCGCTCGATCGGCAGCTTCAACCTGTTTGACGCGCTCACGAGCTGCTCTGACCTGCTCGACCGCTACGGCGGCCACGCGCTCGCAGCCGGCCTTACGATCGACGAGAGCAATATCGACGCGCTCAAGGCGCGCCTCTCAAACCTATGCCGAGACCCATGTCACCCGGCTGCAGCTCATTCCGCAGCTGCATATCGACTGCATGGTCGAGAAGGAATGGCTGACCATCGAGAATATCGAGGGCCTTTCCATGCTCGAGCCGTACGGAATGCAGAACGCAGAGCCTGTGTTCTGCATGAAGGATCTTGATCGTCGAGGACATCACGCCGCTTTCGAGCGACCGCCATGTGCGCCTGTCTCTCTCTCAAGGACGGGACGCGGTTTAACGCCATCTGGTTCCGGAACGGGCGCCGGCGGACTGGGCTTTGTCCCGGCAGCACGGTGGACGCGGCGTTCCATCTCGAGATCAACGAATACCATAACCGCCGCAGCGTGCAGCTTGTCATCTGCGACGTGCAGCTGAGCGAGTGCGAGCACCGCGCCGACCAGCTGATCCTCAATCTTTACAACATTCTGATGCAGGACGGTCCGCTGACCGCGCTCGAGGCGCGGCGGCTGCTCCCCGAACGCAAGGATCTTGTCGCCGTCTGGCGGCATATTGTCTCCGCGCGGAGGACGGACGGCTCTCCGTGCCCGACGGGGCGCTCTCGCGCCGCGTTTCCTGGGAGAGCAGACGCGAGATCAACATCGGCAAGCTCCTCGTCTCGCTCGACGTCTTTTCCGAGTCCGGCCTCATCAGCTACCATTTCAAAGAGGGCATGATAAACGTCTGCCTCAAGCCTTACGAGGGTAAGGCGGATATTTCCGGCTCCGTCGTGCTGCGGACACTGCAAAGCATGGCGGGGTGAGCGAATGGGGGAACAAACTATGCAAAATAAACTGGAATTCCTGCTCGAACGAGTGCAGAAACAGAATCCGCAGGCCAACATAAAGAAAATCCGCGCCGCCTATGAATGCGCCGCCGCCGCCCACGAGGGACAGAAGCGCCGCAACGGCGAGCCGTATATCATCCATCCGGTCGCGGTCGCGGAGATCGTGGTCGAGATGGGTCTCGATACCGACTCCATCTGCGCCGCTCTCCTGCATGACTGCATCGAGGACACCGAATTCGGCTACAAGGAAATCGAAAACAAGTTCGGCACGCCGGTCGCGGAGCTGGTGGACGGCGTTACGCGTCTCGGCATGCTGCGCTACTCCAAGGAGCAGGAGCAGTTCGAGGATCTGCGCAAGATGTTCCTCGCGATGGCGAAGGATATCCGCGTCATCCTCATCAAGCTCGCCGACCGCCTGCACAACGCGCGCACATTCCAGTTCCTGCCCGAGCGCGCAAGCAGCGCGACAAGGCGCTCGAGACCATGGAGATCTACGCGCCGATCGCGCACCGCCTCGGCATGAGCCGCATCAAGTGGGAGCTTGAGGATCTTTCGCTCAAAATCCTCGACCCCATCGGCTACAACGAGATCGTCGAGGGCCTCAAGGCGCAGAGCGAGCAGCATGAGGAGTTCCTCAAGGGCATTCAGCAGCGCATCTCCGAAAACTCAGGGAGGCGCACATCAACAACACCATTTCCGCGCGCGTCAAGCACATCTACCCATTTACCGCAAGATGTACGCGCAGCACAAGACCATCAACGAAATCTACGACATCTGCGCGGTGCGCGTCATCGTGGATACCGTGGCGGACTGCTATAACGTGCTCGGCTATGTGCACGACCTCTAAAGCCCATCCCGGGCCGCTTCAAGGACTATATCTCCACCCCGAAGCCGAACGGCTACCAGTCGCTCCACACGACCGTCATCGGCCGCGCCGGCATCCCGTTCGAGATCCAAATCCGCACGGCCGAGATGCACAAGATGGCGGAATACGGCGTTGCAGCGCACTGGAAGTACAAGCAGGGCCTGGATAAGAAGGCGGGCGAGGAGACGTTCGCATGGATCCGTCAGCTGCTCGAGGCGCAGCAGGACACCGAGGCCGAGGACTTCATCAAGAACATCAAGGTCGACCTGTTCGCGGACGAGGTATTCGTATTCACCCCGAAGGGCGACGTGGTCAACATGCCGGCCGGCGCGACGCCGATCGACCTGGCTACGCCATTCACTCCGCCGTCGGCAACCGCATGACCGGCTGCAAGGTCAACGGCCGCATCGCGCCGATCGACAGCCAGCTGAAAAACGGCGATATTGTCGAGATCCTGACCTCCAAGGGAGGCGCACGGCCCGAGCCGCGACTGGGTAAAGATCGTCAAGACCACCGAGGCGCGCAACAAAATCAAGCAGTGGTTCAAGAAGGAATGCCGCGAGAGAATATCGTCAACGGCAGAGAGGAGCTCGACCGCGAGCTGCGCGCAAACCTGCTGTACAACGGCTTCTACGAAAACGAGGAAGTCCGCCGCAACGTATTCAACAAGTTCTCGTTCTCGAGTCTGGACGATGTACGCCGCCATCGGCTACGGCGGCATCACGGTCACGAAGATCCTCAACAAGGTCAAGGACGATGTCGGCAAGCTGCGCCGTCAGCGCGAGCAGGCGGAACGCGCCGCCCATCCGCAGGAGCAGAAGCCGGTCCGCTCGAGCAAGTCCTCGGACGGCGTCGTTGTCGAGGGCATCGACAACTGCCTTGTCAAGTTCTCGCGCTGCTGCACGCCTGTCCCCGGCGACGAGATCGTCGGTTTCATCACGCGCGGCTACGGCGTATCCATCCATCGCCGCGACTGCGTCAACGTCCACATGAAGGAGGACCCGGACCGCTGGGTGCGCGCCTGGTGGGATGAGGACGTCGCGGAGGGCAGCGACAGCCGCAACCGCTTCTCGACCGGCCTTCAGATCTCCACGCGCAACCGCATCGGCGTTCTCAGCGACGCCATGCTCGTGTTCGCGACCGGCAAGATCAACGTGCGCGATATGTCCGCGCGCGACCTGAAGGCGGCTACGGTGTGATCAATGTTCTGGTGGACGTCACGAGCGTGCACCAGCTCAACAACATCATCAGCCGCCTGCGCTCGGTCAAGGGCGTGGTGGACGTGACGAGAACGGTCGACACAAACTGATTTTACGATGCTGAAACGTCATGGCGAAGCGGCTGTGGCGTTTTGGTATTTTACTGATTATAAAACAGGACGGGAGAATATACTTTATGAGAGCGTTGGTACAGCGCGTTTCCCATGCCTCGGTCACGATCGACGGCGAGGTCACGGAAAAATCGGGCAGGGCTTTCTCGTCCTGCTCGGCATCACGGACGGCGACACCGAGGACGATGCAGTCTATCTTGCGGATAAGACGGTCAAGATGCGTGTGTTTCACGGACGAGAACGACAAAGATGAACCGCTCGCTCGCGGATGTGGGCGGCGGACTGCTCATCGTCTCGCAGTTCACGCTTTACGGCGACTGCCGCAAGGGCAACCGCCCGAGTTTTACAGGCGCGGCGCGTCCCGAGACCGCCATTCCGCTCTATGAAGCGTTCATCGCACGCTGCCGCGAGAGCGGTCTGCCGGTCGAGACCGGCGAGTTCGGCGCGGACATGAAGGTCGAGCTGCTCAACGACGGCCCGGTCACGCTCTGGATGGACACGAAGGACATGAGAAGATAAGAAAGGAAACACATCACTATGAAAGTAATGCAGCTCACTGTCGGCGTTGTCGGCACGAATTGCTATATCGTATATGACGAAGCGACGCGCGTCCATTCTGCTGACGCACGCGCACTTTGACCATATTCTTTCGCGCAGTGCACGAAAATGCTCGAGATGTCCTCAGTTCGTATGCCCCGAGGCGGACACCGGCTGCTCAGCCGTGGCAACATGGGGGGAACCTTCGCTTATGCGCAGCTTTTAGGATACGCCGGATATTCTGGCCGGGGAGGGCACGGCCGTCACCTTCGGCGGCATGACTGCGGTCTACATGAGCACCCGGGCCACACGCCCGGCTCGTCGGTCATCAGAATCGGCGACTGCCTGTTCACCGCGACACGCTGTTCCGTCACGAATGCGGCCGCTGCGACCTCGAAGGCGGCGACTTCTCCGCCATGCTGCGCTCGCTGAAGCGGCTTTCCGAGCTTGAGGGCGACTACAAGGTATTCCCGGGTCACGAGGGCATCTCCACTCTCTCCGAGGAACGCGCGCGCAAATCCCTATATGTTGCAGGCGAGAGGCCGATGAAATATATACTGGAAGGACATGAGATGAAGCACGCAGCGGAGATGCTGCTGCACCTGCTGCCGACGGAGACGCTGACGCGCGTCGAGACCGAGCAGGACGGCGACATCTGCATATCCGCGCTCACCGAGCAGGACGGCTGTCTGTGCGCGGCCGCCCGCGTGACGATCGGCGGCGAGACGCATGCGAGGGAGCATTCCTGTCCTGACGGAGGGTCTGGATGAGCTTTCAAAGCGCAAGCGCGCCGTCAGCACAGCTGTCAAGACGTCCATCTATGACGCGGTCGTGCCGTTTCTTAAGGGAAACCGCCGGTCTGGGGCAGCCTTTTACCGGCGTGCGCCCGGCAAAAGCTCGCTCGCGGTCTGGTCGAGCGGGAAAAACACGCGGCGAGGCGGCGGAGATCCTGCGCAGCAGCTTTCATGTTTCGTCCGAGCGCACCGCGCTCACCATCCGCGCGGCCGCGACCGCGATGGAGCTGGATAAGAGAGATCGACCCGGACGATATTTCGCTCTATGTCGGCATCCCGTTCTGTCCGTCGCGCTGCTACTACTGTTCGTTCGTTTCCTCGACGACCGCGCAGTCGGGCGCGCTTATCGAGCCTTATCTTGAAACGCTGTGCGGTGAGATACGCGAGACGGCGGCGCTCGTCCGGCAGGCCGGAAAGCGCGTGCAAAGCATCTACATCGGCGGCGGTACGCCGACGACGCTGTCGGCGGAGCAGCTTGCGCGGCTCACCGGAACGCTCGCGGACAGCTTCGACCTGTCGGCGCTGCGCGAATATTTCACGGTCGAGGCTGGCCGCCCGGACACCATCACGCCGGAAAAGCTGCGCGTGCTGAAAACGCCGGCGTCGGCCGCGTCAGCATCAATCCGCAGTCCATGGAGGACAGCGTGCTCGCCGCCATCGGCAGAAAGCACGCGGCGTCCGATGTGCTGCGTGCGTTTGACGAGGCGCGGGCAGGCCGGCTTCCGCGAGATCAACATGGACGTCATCGCAGGCCTGACCGGCGACACGCCCGGAGACCTTTGCGCATACCATCGACACGCTCATCGGGCTCGCCCGGAGAATATCACGGTCCACACCCTCGCCATCAAGCGCGGCGCGGACCTCACCGACAAAAGGCGGCGGCCGCCGCACAGCACGACGGTCTCGCGCATGCTGGACTACGCCTATCATGCGCTGCCGCAGGCAGGCTACGGCCCGTACTATCTCTACCGCCAGAAATTCATTGGCAGGCGGCTACGAGAACGTCGGCTGGTGCAGACCGGCACCGAATGCTTTGGCTAATGACCATGATGGAGGAGCTGCAGACCATCCTGTCGCTCGGCGCAGGCGGCGTTTCAAACGCGTCGACCGCGATACCGGCGGATCGAGCGCGCGAACAACCCAAAGTACCCGCTCGAATACATCCGCGCAGCCGACCGGCTCGCAAACGGCAAGAAAAAAGCTGCTGTTTCCGAAAAAAAATAACGATTTCAGTGTAAGGAGGGCGTGTTATGTCTGAATACACGGTCAAATATATCAACCGCCGCGCCAGAACCGATGCGGCAGGCTTCATCCGCGACTGCGAGGCACTATCACCGCCAGATACACATGGCGGCGGACGAGATCGTGCGCAACCGCGAGCACTGTCCGATCGTGCTCATCAACGGCCCTTCGTCCTCGGGCAAGACCACGACGAACGACCGGATCGCACGCATCGTCGAGCTGGCCGGCGTGCACGCGAACATGCTCTCGATGGATGACTATTACCGCACGGCGGCCGACTATGAGCAGCCGATGGATGACGAGAACAGGGGTACCCGATCTCGTCAAAGTCCGGAGTGCATGGATCTTGCACGGCTGTCGGACGACCTGCGCGGCTCGTCGCCGGGGAAGAGGTCTCGGTGCCGCGCTTTGACTTCGAAACGCGCACCTCTATCCCGCATGACCGCACGGTCAGGCTCGGACGGGATGAGGTCATCATGATCGAGGGGCATCCACTCGTTCAACCCGGTCATCATGGGAGACCTTGCAAACCGCGCGACGAGCATCTATCTTCGGTCGCGAGTGCGCTCGTTCCGCCGAAGGGCCGCGCCTGGAGCCGTACATGCTGCGCTTTCTGCGCCGCGCGATGCGCGACAGCCTGTTCCGCTCCTCGCCGGTCGAGGCGACGCTTTAGCGGCAGTGGAACTCGGTTCGCCGGGGCGAGCGGCTATACATCTCGCCCTACCGCGGGCAGGCCAACCTCACGATCGATACTTTTTTTGCCGTATGAGGTCAATATCCTGATGCCGCGTCGACGTCCGTGCTCCGCGAGCACAGAGACGCGCTCGAGCACGCAGGGGCTTGCGCCGATAAACGATATCCTCGGCACGATCACGCCCATCGAATATGGCAGGGGCGCATACCCGAGACAGTGTGCTGCATGAATTTATCGGGTAAAAAGACAGGCGGAAACATTGCAATTTTTTCGGAAGATAGGATATAATCGGCTTGAAACAGGCAGGGGGAGACCTCTGCCGGAAGTCTCGTCAGAAGGAGTGACAGGAATGGACACGAAGTTACAGTCTTTTCTGGATAAAGTGAAGGATACGGCGTCCCGGACGGGCCGTTCGGTCGGCCGCGCAGCAGACGCGGCGGGCAAGAAGGCGAGCGAGATGGCGGCTGCGACCCGGCTCAATCTGCGTATTTTCGACATCAACACCGAGTGTGACGTGCTGTTCCGCGACATCGGCCGCATGGTCTACGAGCTGCACCGCGGCGATGAGGTGACGAGCGAGGACATGGACGCGAAGCTCGAGGAAGTGGACGCGAAGAAGGAGCAGCTTGCCGAGCTGCGCGACCAGCTCGCTTCCATGCGTTCGGTCAGCATCTGCCCGAATTGCGGCAGGACCTGCAGCCGCGAGGACTCCTTCTGTCCCGGCTGCGGCACGGAGCTATAATCGTCTGAACGGCGTGCGGATATGAAACACTGTCCGCACGCCTGCTTTGCTTGAAAGGGAGTGCATCGTTGCATAAAAATCAAAGGGGCAGAGTTTCCTGCAGGGCGCCTTTATCATGATGGCGGCAAGTCTCGTCGTCAAGGTCATCGGCGCTTTTTTCCAGATACCGCTGCAAAATCTGATCGGCGGCGAAAAAAGCCCGGCGTTCGGCATGTTCTCGGCGGCGTACCGCATCTATACCGCCATGCTCGTGGTCTCGACCGTCGGTCTGCCGGCGGCGCTGTCCAAAAATGGTGGCGGAGGCGACCGCACGGGGACGGGAGCACGAGGTGCGCCGCATCGTGCGCGTGGCGGCCGGGATCTTCGTGCCGGTGGGTGCGCTGTGCTCGCTGGCGCTGTTCTTCGGCGCAGGGGACGTTCGCCGCATGGATCAAGAGCGAGGACTCGCGCCTTGCGGTCATGGCGATCGCGCCGAGCGTACTGATGGTCGCGATCCTCTCGGTGTTCCGCGGCTACTATCAGGGCCGCTCAAACATGGTGCCGACGGCGGTATCACAGGTCATCGAGGCGGCGGGCAAGCTGTTCATCGGTCTCGGCCTCGCCTACTGGGCGGTGGGACGCGGCTTTGACGACCCGGCAGTCGCGGCGCTGACCGTGCTCGGCGTCACCATCGGAGAGGTCGTCGCGGCGGCGTACATGCTCGTGCAGGCGGCGCTCACGCGCGGCGAAACGCGCATCCGTTCGCTCGACCCGACCGTTCGCCCGACCGGGACGCTCATCAAGACGCTGCTCAGCCTGTCCATCCCCATCACGATCTCGTCCTCGGTCATGAGCATTACCGACCTGATCGACGTCGCGCTCATTTCGAGCCGCCTGCAAAGCCCGGCGGTGCATATGGCGGCGGACGAGGCGATGCAGACCTACGGCATCTACACCGGCGTCATCAACTTCTTCAATCTGCCGCAGACGCTCATCACCGCGCTCGCGGTCAGCGTCCTGCCGACCATCGCGAGCGCCCGCGCGGCGGGCAATGAGACCAGGGCGAACCGGACGCTCTCGACCACGCTGCGCATGACGCTCATGCTGTCGCTCCCGGCCGGGGCGGGCTTTTTCCTGCTCGGCGGCCCGATCCTGCGCATCTTTCTGTCCTCGGGCACGGTGCTCGGCGGTCAGCTGATGAGCATACTCGGCTTTGCAGTCCCGGCGGTCGCGCTCGTCGCGGTGACGAATGCGGTGCTTCAGGCGTACAGCCGCATCGACCTGCCGCTCGTCTCCATGTGTCTCGGCGCGGCGGTCAAGCTGTGCGGAGACTATTTCATGATCGGAGACCCGCGCTTTTCCATCGCGGGCGCGCCCATCAGCACGGCGCTGTGCTACTGGCTGATCGCCCTGCTCAACCTGTTCCATATCGCGCGCAGCTGTCGCACGGTCTGCCGCCGGTCGGCCGGACGCTCGTGCTGCGTCCTCTGGCGGCGACGGCCGGCATGGGCGCGGTGGTCGTCATCGGAAAGACGCTTGTGCGCCTTGCGGGCCTTGCTCCGGGCAGCGCGCTCGACAAGCTCGCGACTCTTGCGATCATCGCGGCGGCGGCGGCCCTCGTTTACGGCGTGCTGCTGCTCGCGCTCCGCGCCATCGAGCGGGCGGATGTGCTGCTTCTGCCGCACGGCGCGAAAATCGCGGATATTTTACATTTGAAGTGAGGAAATACGAAAATGGTTGATTTTGAAATGAAAGACAAGTACAGCGTAGCCGACCTGCTGCGCATCATGGAAATCCTCCGCGCACCGGACGGCTGTATGTGGGACCAGGCGCAGGACCATCACTCCATCCGCCAGAACTTCATCGAGGAGACCTATGAGGTCTGCGAGGCGATCGACGACGAGGACACCGAGCACCTCAAGGAGGAGCTTGGCGACGTGCTGCTTCAGGTCGTGTTCCATGCGCAGATGGAGAAGGAAAGGGCGTGTTCGACATGGATGATGTGGCGGACGGCATCTGCAAAAAGCTGATCTTCCGTCATCCGCATATCTTCGGAGATGTGACGGTCGGCTCGACCGACGAGATCCTTTCCAACTGGGACGACCTCAAGCGAAAGGAAAAAAAAGCAGGAGACCGACACCTCGACGCTCGAAAGCGTATCCAAGAGCCTGCCGAGCCTCATCCGTGCGCAGAAGCTCCAGAAAAAAAGGCCGCGAAGGTCGGTTTTGACTGGCCGGATGTTTCGGCGCGCTCGACAAGGTAGAGGAGGAGCTTGCGGAGGTCCGCGCGGCGATTGACGGCAACGGCGACATTGAGGAGGAGATCGGCGACCTGATTTTCGCGGTGACGAACGTTTCGCGCTTCGTCAAGGTGGATTCCGAGCGTGCGGCGGAAAAGACCTGCAACAAGTTCGTGCGCCGCTTTGCGGACATGGAGCAGCAGGCGAAGGCGCAGGGCAGACAGCTTTCCGAGCTTACGCTCGAGGAAATGGACGCGCTCTGGGACAAGGCGAAAAAGAAGGAACACAGAGAATAACATAGATCCGGGAGATAAAGATGAAGAAAAATGAATTTGTCTCGCTCGTGGCAGAAAGCGGACCGATATGTCCAAAAGGACACGGAAAAGGTCATCGACGCGGTGTTCGCCGCGCTCGGCGACCTCATGGTGCAGGGCGACCGGCTCGTGCTGAGCGGCTTCGGCTCGTTCGAGACCAAGGTTCGCGCCGCACGCAGCGGCCGCAACCCGCGCACGGGCGAGGTGATCGAGATCGAACAGGCGACGCTGCCGGTGTTTAAGGCAGGCCGCACACTCAAGGACAAGGTGAACGCAAAATGAGACTGGACAAATACCTCAAGGTTTCGCGCCTCATCAAGCGGCGCACGGTGGCAACGACGCCTGCGATGCGGCGCGCATCACGGTAAACGGCAAATCCGCCAAGGCATCCTATCAGGTCAAGACGGGCGACATCATCGAGATCGCCTTCGGTCAGCGCACGATGAAGGTCGAGGTGCTCGAGATCGCGGAGCACGCACTCAAGGCGGATGCCGCCGGAATGTACCGCGAAATCCTGTAAAACCGGTTCTGAAAAACTCTTTTCACGCATATAACTGCTGTGTAAAGAGAGTTTTTGCTTTGCGGAAAGGGGTCGGTTCGATGGCAGAGAATGACGGCGCGCAGATGCACAGCATTCTGCTGGAGGAACGCGAAAAGCTGCGCGTGACGGGAGTCAGCGATGCAGAGCTTTTGACGAGGAGCAGGTGCTGCTCGAGACGGGGAAGGGCATGCTGATCGTGCGCGGGCAGGGGCTGCACGTGGAAAAATTACAGCTGGATGCAGGGGAAACGGTCGTGCGCGGCGAGATCTCGCTGCTCGAATATGACGACTCCGTCCGCGCCGCGCGGCGGTGTGCTGCGCCGCCTGTTCGGCGCATGATGACGGCGGATATCAACCGTGAGCAGCTGATCCTGCTGGCGCAGTGCGTGCTGTTCGGCGCGGGGGGCAGGGCTCTGCTATGATGTGTTCCGCGCGGCGCGGCGCGTGCTCTGCCCGGAAGGGCAGGAGAGACGGCATGCGACGCGCTGTTCTGCGTGCTGATGCTCGCGGCCGCGTTCCGGTTCGCGATCGTAAACGCCGACGGACAGTGGCGCCTGTTCGTGCTACTCGGGGCGTGTGCCGGGGAGCACTGTGGCAGGGCTGCCTGAGCGCGGCGGCTCTGCCGCTCTTTCTCAGCGCAGCGGCTGCGCTGCGTGCGGCCGCACACCGGGCCGGAAGGGGGCATTCAGTGGTGCTTTCAGTGGGCGAGCGCTGAAAAAATCCTCGAAATTCGCAAAAAGTTTGCAAAACCCCCTTCCATTTTTCGCGAAAAAAGGTATAAAATAAAAAGCAAATCAGTTCAGCGGCAGGAGAGGTGAGACAATGGCAAGACGCGACGGAAGGCTGGTTCTGATCCGGTGGTCATGCTGGTGTTTGCGGTCTACGCGCTTTGCACGGTCTTTACGCTCAAGGCGCAGATCAAGGCAAAACGGCAGGAGCTTGACGACCTCAACATTCAGGTGCAGACCTATGAGGAAGCCAATGACAGCCTGCGCGAGCAGATGCAGAACGGTCTGACCGACGAGGATATTTCCGAGCTTGCGCGCACGAAACTGAATTATGCGGAACCGGGCGAGCGTGTTTTCGTGGACACGTCCAGCAGGTAGGTAAAGGCAGCGCCGAAAAAGCTGCGCTACCCATAAAGATTAACGGAGGCAAAAACAGCGTATATGGATTTGACAGTGGGAGCGATCGTAGAAGGCAAAAGGTAACCGGCATCACCAAGTTTGGTGCATTTGTAGCCCTGCCGGAGAACAAGTCGGGCATGGTGCACATCTCTGAGGTGGCGTCGAGCTTCGTCAACGACATCAAGGATTTTCTGCAGGAGGGACAGCAGGTCAAGGTCAAGATCATCAACATTGACCAGCAGGGCCGCATCAACCTCTCCATCAAGAAGGCGCAGCCGCAGGAGCCGCGTCAGCAGCATGAGCGTTCGGACCGCGGTTTCGCGCCGCGTCAGCCGCGTTTCCAGCAGCGTCGGGGGGCGCCCGCGCGGCCGTGCACAGCAGGCGCCGAAGGATCCTTCCACCATGACCTTTGAAGATAAGCTCAAGGCGTTCATGACGGACAGCGAAAGCCGTCAGGCGGACGTGCGTCACGCGACCGACCGCAAGAACGGTTCGCGCCGCCGCAGATAGAAGGCCGAGGGGCTCGGTTTGCTTCCTGTCACCACGTGCGGCGTCGCGGCCGGTTCAAAACCGGGACGAACGTGTTCGCCCTCGGTTTTGTTTTCTGCACCGACCCGGCGGTGCGCGAACTGCCGCAGGCGGTTCGCCCTTTCGGGCGAGGAAGTTTTCGCCCTCAGGGGATTCCTCTCTGCCGGCTTTGGGCGCCGTGCCGCGCCGGGATAAACCGATATGAACGGCATCTGGCACTGCAATGGCAGGGAGCACATTGGTTTCCCTACGGTTTGAAAAACTCCTCTGCCGTACTCCCTTTTTCGCAGCGGTCACATCGGTCAATCTGCGCCAGACCCTTTCAAGGGGGGGATTCATGAAGAGGGTGGAAACCGCAGGTGTCATCCCCGGCCCCGCGCCCGCACGGCGTCAAATGCCGCGGGGCGCGGCATTCCTTCGCCGCCGTAGGCGGCGCACTCCAGGAGGTTCAGCGAAAACCACCGTCCGTTTCGGAGAAACCGCCTGGTTCGTGTGCACCAGACAATCGGTGCGGAAAAGGTGCTGCCCGGACAGGGGCGTATTGCGCGCAATGGTGCCAGTTTTGTGCTGAAAGCGCAACTCCTGCTTTGCAAAAAAGCGCGCTCTTCCTTGCGAAAGAGCGCCAAAAGTAGGGGGATAAAGATATGAACGGTGCATGGCGGCTTTCCAACCGCCATGATAAATATCCATAAATTACCATATATGTCAATAGTTTTTTGAAAGAGGTTCTGATGAATCAAGCACTGATCAGAAAATGTAAACATTTGGACAATGAACGAGAGGATACCCGCTTTTACGGCTGGGTGCTGCTCGAAAACGGAAAAATCCGTCAAGGCACGAACCGCCTGCAATGCGGTTCAAATAGACGGCGATCGTGTACGGCGGGCGGCGTGCTGACACCCCTGATCGACATTCACTCGCACATCGGTCTGTACGAGGACGGTCTCGGGCTTTGAGGGCGCGGACGGCAACGAGGACACCGACCGGCGACGCCGCACCTGCGCACTGGACGGCGTCAACCCGTTCGACCGCAGCTTCGCGAGGCACGGAGGCCGGTGTGACGGCTGCCGCAGTCAGCCCGGGCAGCGCAAACCCCATCGGCGGACAGATTGCGCTCTCAAGACGGCGGCCGCCGTGTGGACGATATGATTCGGCGCCGCTGGCGATCAAGTTTGCGCTGGGCGAGAACCCGAAGTCGGTCTACCACGACAAGGACGAGACCCCGGTCACGCGCATGGCGACCGCAGGCATCATCCGCGAGGAGCTGTACAAGGCGAAGGAGTATTTCTTGCGCAAGGCGCGCGCGCCGGAGGACGATGACCGGGCAGGACGAGCCGGATTTCGACATCAAGATGGAAGCGCTGCAGCCGCTTCTCTGGGGCAAGGCCGAGGCACATTTTTCACGCGCACCGTGCGGACGATATTTTTTACCGCGCTGCGCATTCGAAGGGGAGTTCGGTCTGCGGGCGGTTATCATTCACGGCACGGAGGCACACCTTGGTCGCCGACCTGCTGGCCGAGGAGCACGTTCCGGTGGTCAGCGGCCCGTACATGACCGACCGTTCCAAGCCCGGAGATCCGCAACCTGTCCGATGGCGCCCGGACTGCTGTGCAAGGCCGGAATCGAAAACCGCCACTACGGTCGACCATCCGGAAATTCCCCTGCGGCTGCTGCCGATGGCGCTTATGCTGGCGGTGCGTGCGGGTATGGATAAAACGGATGCGCTGCGCGCGGTCACATCGGTACCCGCGAAAATTGCGGGCATGCAGGGACAGAATCGGCAGCCTGAAAACCGGTCTGGACGCAGACTGTGTGCTCTGGAGCGGCGACCCGCTGGATTTTGCAACCCAGGTGCAGGCTGTTTTTGTAAATGGCACACCGGAATATAGGAGGACAAAATGAGGACGATTGAGGTTTCGGAAGTAACCAAGCTGGTGCGTCAGCTGTGCATTGACGCCAACTACTATCTGCCCGCATCTGCGGCAGGCGTTCGTGGATGGTCAGAACGCGGAGGAGTCTCCGCTCGGCAAGACCATTTTCGGTGAAATGATCGCCAACTGCGACCTTGCACGCGAGAACAACGTACCGGTCTGCCAGGATACGGGCATGGCGATCGTGTTCGCGGAGATCGGTCAGGACGTGCATCTGACCGGCGGCTCGTTCGAGGATGCCGTAACGGAGAAGGCGTCCGCGCCGCGGCTACATCGACGGCTATCTGCGCCTGTCGGTGGTCGGTGATCCCGCCGCTGCCGCGAAAAACACCAACGACAACACACCCGTATCCCTGTACACCCGGTCGTTCCGGTGACAAGGTGAAGATCACGGTTGCCCCCAAAGGGCTTCGGCTCGGAGAATATGACCCAGATGAAGATGTTCCACGCCTGCCGCTACCAAGGCGCAGATCGTGGATTTTATCGCGGATGCGTGCATTCATGCGGGTTCCAACCCGTGCCCGCCGATCGTTATCGGCGTCGGTCTGGGTGGCACGAGCGATAAGGCGGCATATCTCGCCAAGCGTGCGCTGCTGCGTCCGGTCGATCAGCACAACGCCGATCCGCTGTACGCCGAGATGGCGCAGCAGATTCTCGATAAGGTCAACGCATCCGGTGTCGGCCCGGGCAGGGACTCGGCGGTACGGTTACCGCTCTTGCGTGCGCGATTGAGCCGTTTGGCACGCATATCGCCGGTCTGCCGTGCGTGGTTAATATTTCCTGCCACGTTACCCGTCACGCAGAGGGCGAGCTGTAAGCAACCTTTGACAAGAAATTGTAAAACCTCTTGGGAAATATGCTGAACAAATTGTGAACTTCTGAAAAATTGTTGGACAAGTTGCATAGGTTTGTGCTATACTGAAGATAGCAAAAACCCAATACCGTTTCCGCCACACCACGGCGGCCGCGGATAAAGCCATCAAAGGCGGTTTACGCCTGTTAGGAGATGATTTATGAAGTTCACTATCGTCGAAAAAGAAAAATCAAGATCGAGGACGAGCTGCGTCAGTATGCACTGCGTAAGGTAGAGAAGCTGGATCGCTACTTCCAGCAGGATTCGGATACCACGATTGCTATTCAGCGAGCTGCGCGGCAAGCAGACGGTCGAGATCACGGTGCGTCAGGTTGGTCTGGCTGTCCGCGCCGAAAACGACGACTGATATGTATGCTTCCGTAGACGGTGCCATCAGCAGTATCGAGCGCCAGATCCGCAAGAACAAGACCCGTCTTGAGAAGCGCGCCTGCGTGAGGGTGCATTCGACAAGATGGCAGAGCAGAAGGCCGCACTCGACCGAGGAGGATTTCGATGTAGTACGCCGCAAGCGCTTGACGTAAAAAGCCGATGAGCGTGACGAGGCCATCCTGCAGATGAACCTGCTTGACCACCAGTTCTACTTCTTCCGCAACGCCGACAACGACAATATTCACGCCGTTGCTTTACAAGCGTGCGGCAGGCGGTTACGGTCTGATTGAGGGCGAAGAGTAAAACCGCGTCAAACAGTAAAAAGTTGCATTACATAGGGACCGGCGGCGTTCTGCCGCCGGTTCTTTTCGGTTAAAAAGGGGAAAACGAATGAATTTATGTGATATTGAGACAATCCGAGCGGTTCTGGGCCGTCACGGATTCCATTTTTCCAAATCGCTCGGACAGAACTTTCTGACGGACGAAAGCGTGCCGCGCCGCATTGCCGAGATGAGCGGCGCGGCCGAGGCGGCAACGCGATTGAGGTCGGCCCGGGCATGGGCTGCCTGTCGGCGGAGCTGTGCCGGCGCGCGGATAAGCGTCGTAGCGGTCGAGCTGGACCGTGCCCTCATGCCGTTCTGGCAGAGACACTTGCGGATTACGATAACTTCGAGGTCGCACGGCGATGTGCTCGAAACCGACCTGCCGCGCTCTGCAAGGAGAAATTCGGTGACGAAAGGCGATCGCGTGTGCCAATCTGCCGTATTACATCACCACACCGGCGATTACGGCGCTGCTCGAGCGGCGCGTTCGAGCAGGTGACGGTCATGGTGCAAGTAGAGGAGGTCGCGCAGCGCATGCAGAGAGCCGGGCACGGCGGCGTACTCGGCGTTCTCGATTTATGTACCATTTTGCGCCAAGGCGGAAATTTTGTTTGATGTTCCGGCGGACCGCTTTGTGCCCAGACCCGCGGTGATTCGGCGGCGTTCAAGCTCGTGCCGCTCGACGTCGGCGGTTGAGACCAAGGACGAAAGCTGTTCTTTTCCTCGTGCGCGCAGCCTTCATTATGCGTAGAAAGACGCTCGTGAACGCTCGGTCGGTGCTCGGCTCGTCGATGAGCAAGGAGGAGATCACCGCACTCGTAGAAGCAGCCGGTCTGGATGCCCGTTCGCAGTGAGCGACTGAGCCTTGCAGGGTATGCGAAACTGGCAGATCTCGCGGCGGAAAAACTCAGTAATTGAGAATTGAAATGGAGAATTGAGAATTAGAGTGAAGAAGTTTGTAAGATAAAGCGTGTTTGCAAAGAAATATTCGCAGGTGCCGTGCATAACAAACGCGCAAACGAATTGCGCGACACTGTTATCCCCCAGGGGACCCTCTCTTTGCCCTTTGGACGTTCACCACATGAGGGCATCCGCCCCAGCAAGGAATCTGTGAACTGCGAATAGGCAGAAAAATGGGCGGCCATAGTAACTCGACCTCGCCGTTCTTCTTTTTCGAGCGGTCACCGGTCTCGGTCTGCGCCAGACGAACAAATAAAGGGAAACGGGTTAAGAGGGTAGAAACCGGTGTGTCACCCCTCTTGCCCCTGTCGCGATGCGGCGAACCTCTCCGCCAAAGGTTGGCGCCCATTCGCTTTTTTCTTTAGCAATTCTCAATTTTAAAATCCTGTGGACAAAGAAAAAGCCTGCACACGCAGGCTTTTTTCTCATACCACAATGGTTCTCGGCGGTACCGGCGAGGAAAACACGATCTGTGTTTCCGGTCTTGCCGAATTTTTTTGCAGACGTCCGATAAAGCCGTCCAGCTCCTGCGTCGAGGGGGCGAACGACACCTTGATCAGCATGGAGTAGTTGCCGGTCACGCAGTTGCACTCGAGCACATTCGAGCACGCAGCAATGAACGGATAAAATTCCTCTTTCTGGGTGGGCTGCATATCCAGATGAATGTACGCGAGAATGTGATGGCCAAGCTGCAGCGGGTCCAGATCGAGCATATACGCACGAATAACGCCCTGTTTTTCCAGCCGCTCAATACGCGCGGGAACCGCAGGGGAGGAAAGGCGAACCTCACCTGCAAGGGCCTTGATGGGGTGCGGGCATTCTTCTGCAGCAGCCGCAGAACTTCTGATCGATTTCGTCCATGGGGCAAATAGCCCTCCTTATCCTAAAAATAAAAACAGGAGTCCGACCCGCCTTCGGGGACGAACTCCTTTTGTTCACTGTTTATTAAAAAGCACGACCGGGTTGTTGTCAAATAAAATAAGGCTTCGAACAAAGTTTTTATACATCCGAGTCAGTGATGACCTTGAATTCCATCCAGTCCGGCGTTGCGGAAATGTAAAATGGTATCCTCGTCAATGAACACAAAAATCCCGGTTATCGCTGAAATTGGACTGGTTGTTTTCGGTCGGAACATCGTTTCCGGTTTTGCCGTTTTCGAGGTGATCGAACCGTCAGGCGTTCCGCAGAACGGCTCGGAAGGCAGGTTTCCGGTCTCCTGATACAGCTTGCCATCCACCATGACCATCCGCGGTACGGTGGCATCCTGCTCGAACACGATCCACTGGTTATCAATCAGCACCTCGATATGGTCGTCTATGCGCTGAT
>VOFC01005146.1_pt1 | contig 27199 bp, 49 predicted proteins | sample 5384161 | NCBI WGS metagenome assembly VOFC01 (sample SAMN12384722, study PRJNA508395) | human gut metagenome | isolation source: healthy gut B | host: Homo sapiens | reverse complement strand
TACCTCGAGCACATCGTTCTTTCATCAGTAGCCTGACCGTTACCAGCATGCCGCTGCACTCGAAGCTTTCGCCGCTTGCCGGTATGCCGCCAGTGTTTCCGTGACCCAGCCGCCGACCGTGTCGGCATTACTGTCGATGCTGCATCCAACGCTTTCACACATGTCTGAAAGCCGTGTGCTTCCGTTTATATCATAGCTGCCGTCGGGGCGTTCCCTTTATGTTCTCTATCACTTCATCGCTCTCGTCCCATATCTCTCCCACCAATTCTTCAAGAATATCCTCAAGCGTGATTATTCCGATAACTCCGCCGTAATCATCAACAACCACTGCCATATGCGCATGCTCGCGCTGCATATCGAGAAGAACGCGGTTTTGCGTGTGTGCTCGCGTGGACAAAGCGCGGTGGCATCAGGAAATCCTTCATTTTCGCACCGTTCGCCCCTGCTTTGGGCGGTAAGATACGTCTTTGCGTAGAGTATTCCCTACTAATGTCATCGATATTTTTCGCCGTACACGGGAAAGCGAGAATAGCCGCTTTCGGCTATTTCATTGAGCAGTGTTGTTCGAGCATCGTCGCGTTTTAGGAAAGCACTTGCGAACGATGCACCATACCATCTTCGGCAGTGGTGCATCGTTGAGGAGAATACATTTTTATAAGCTCTTTCGCCGCTTATAGGAGCCTGCTTCCTCACCCTCATCGAGCATCATTATCTTCTTCCTCCGACACCTCGGCATTATCCTTTGGATCTATGCCGCACAGGCGCAGCACACCGTTAGTTGAAACGGTCAGCAGCCAAATTACAGGGCGGAGCACCGTTGTCATTCCTATCATCAGTCCGCTTACAGCGTGCAATGCCCTCCGGGCGTTTTCATTGCGATACGTTTTGGAACAAGCTCGCCGAGCACCAGCGTAAAGAAGACAAAAACAAGGGTTATTATGATGACCGATATCGTATCAAGTGCCGAGGGTGACACTCCGGATACTTCGCAATCATTTATAAGCCAGTTTACGAGCTTATCGGAAAAGTTATCAGCCGCAAACGCCGAGCCAAGGAAGCCTGCAAGCGTTATGCATATCTGAATAGTTGACAGGAAACCCCGTAGGTTCAGTCACCATTCTAAGCATTTAGCCGCTTTCCTGTCTCCGCCCTCGGCCATGCGCCGCACTTTCGTCTCGTTGAGCGAAATAACGGCTATCTCGGTTTGCGGGCAAACAGTGCGTTGACCGCTATCAGTACAAGCTGAAGCAATAGTTGAGGCAATATTGAGTCCGATTCCATGTTTAAGTTCTCAAGTCCTTTCTATAAATAGGTATAAAAAAAGACCTTTACGGCAATTATTCTTGCCGTAAAAGTCTTGCAAATACTGTATCGTACTCGGCACACCGAACATGACGGTTGAGATGACGACGTGCCGAACGCCGCTTGGCGCACGCTACTCCCTTTATTGAGTTATAGAATATCACAGCAATGCCGCCGCGTCATTATTACACACGAAATTTTACATTTTCTTAATCTAACTTGACAGACGGCAGATTCCACTTATAGATCGTCGCAAACAGGCGCAGCGCAAAATCACGAGCATTCCGCAGCCAACTGACAAAAGCTGATTTATGTCGAGCACATGCATCACATAGTAAAGTCCGCCGCCGATAAGCGACGCGACCGCGTACACGCGCTTTCGGAGCACCTTGGGCATGGTGTTCGTCATAACGTCGCGCAGCATGCCGCCGCCGACGCCGGTGCACATGCCTACAAACAAAACGAGGATAACATTATCGCTCACCGGCATTGCGGCGTTCATGCCGGATACGGTGAAAACAGCAAGGCCTATCGCGTCAAAGACATTGTTCACTGCGTCAAGCTTGTCCAAATGCAGCTTGTATTTTTTCGCTGCGCAGATAAGCGTCTATAAACACCGCAAGCGCCGCGACGACGGATATGAGCAGATACCAGTAGCTAACAAACATCACCGGCGGTATTCTTCCCTATAGCACGTCACGGATAACGCCGCCGCCGACGCGCCGTTGTCACCGCGAGGAAACAAAACTCGAATATATCGGCCTTTTTTTCGATCGCGACCATTGCTCCCGACACTGCAAACGCCGCCGCACCGATGAGTTCGAGAACAAACATTACATCTTCCATCACGTTTGAATCTGAACAGCGTAACATCGCCGTCGTTCATAACATAATCCTTGCCCTCAGAGCGGACAAGGCCTTTTTCCTTGGCTGCCGCCATGCTTCCGCAGGCTTTGAGATCGTCAAATGCTACTATCTCGGCGCGGATAAATCCGCGTTCGAAATCGGTGTGTATCTTGCCGGCGGCCTGGGGCGCCTTTGTTCCGCGGCGTATCGTCCACGCTCTGCACTCGTCGCTGCCGCAGGTGAGGAAGGATATCAGGCCAAGCAGCGAATACGAGGTCTTTATCATGCGATCAAGTCCCGACTGGCTCATGCCCAGCTCTTCCAAGGAACATTTCGCGCTCATCCGGCTCAAGGGCCGCGATCTCAGCTTCGAGCTTCGCGCAGATAGGCAGGACCTCCGCGCCTTCTTTGGCTGCTATATCGCAAAGCTGCTTGTAATAAGCGTTGTTTTCATAATCGGCGATGCCGTCCTCATCCATGTTCGCGGCATAGATGACCGGCTTTATCGTAAGAAGGTCGCTCGTTGCGATAAGCTCCATATCGTCCGGATCGCCTCATAGCTGCGCACACTCTTGCCCTCGTTCAGGTGCTCCAAGAAGTCCCTTTGAACACCTCGGCCTCGTGCAGATATTTCTTGTCGCCCTTAGCGTTCTTGTTTGCCTTTTCTATCCTGCGCTCGACCATTTCCATGTCCGCCATGATGAGCTCAAGGTCAATGATATCAACGTCACGGGCAGGAGGCACGGTGACCATGCCGACGTTCGGCTCGATCGTGCAGAACGGATAGTTCGCGCTCTCCGCCCCCGGCGTTCGTAATTGCATTAAACAGTGTGGATTTGCCGACATTCGGCAGCCGACGATACCTAATTTCATTTTGTACTCATTCTCCTTCGATTTTCCTTGATTTTCAAGGGGGTTCAGCGTTTGGCGTCTTGGCTGTTACACCATTTTTACACCATTTTCGCATTTGGCTTTATTGGATTTCATCAGACTACACCATTTTACTAAAAATTGCTTGATGGCATAATCCAGCGATTCGGCAGTCACATGAACATACCGATCCATCGTTGTTTTTATACTGGCATGACCCAGCAGCTTTTGCAGCACCTTCGGCTGCACGCCGCTTTCAATCGCTCTCTCGTGGCGTAGGTATGGCGTAAAGCGTGCATACAGAATTTTTTTAATTCCTGCTTCATCGCAGAGCTTATATAAGTGGGTATCATAGAACTGTTCTTCGCTGGTTCCCCGGTACGCCAGTTGATAAAGGCAAGATCGCGCATGACCAGCCGAACCGTGCGTAATATAAACCGTCCTTTCTCTTTTGGCAGATACCCTTGCCGCATTCTTTGCCTCGTAAACTTTTACCCATTCGGAAACTCCTTTCTCACTATGAGAAAAGGCCCCTATGCATTTTATAATTGTAGCACAAGGGCTTCCTTTTCTCAATAGTGAACTTGCCTTCAAATTGCCATTGTACGGCTGATGTACTCTTCAAACTCCCGCCGCTTGTCCGGCTTTTTTCGTCCCGACGGGCAACACGAAGGGGCAGCTGGATGAGCGGAGCATGCTGCCGATCTTGTTGATGCCGATGTTGCTGTATCTTTGTTTTGCCGACTTTTCCAGATCAACTGAGCAATGAAGTTTGTCTTCCCGAAAATCTCATCCATAATCAGGCCAAGGTAGGTTACTTCGATATCATCAATGCTGATGAAAATAACGCCATCATCCGCCAGCAGCTTCAAAGCGCGGATACATCATGCACAGCCGCTTGTCGTGGCGGGTCAAGTCCTCGCCCTCTTTGCCGACGACCTCGCCCAGCCGCTTCTTGATCTTCGGGTCATTGACGTTATCGTTATAAACCCAGCTCTCGTTTCCTGTGTAGTAGGGCGGATCAATGTTCCTACTGATTTTTTGATACAAAAAGCCCTCTCCGGCACAAAAGTGCCGAAAAAGGCTTGAAATCAAGGGCTTCCTAGGTCAACTGCTGACTTCGGAAGCCCTTTTTGTTTATTCGATTGTGGGATTCCAGCGTTCAGACGCTCGGCAGCGATGTGGCATAGGAGTCTTGCGGTGTACGGATTTTGGAATAATACCGACGCCGGGGATATCTGTTTGCTATGTATCAGCTTGCGAGTATCTTGTTTATGCGCGCTTCCGCTTCCTTTGCTATTACTTCGGGGACTATGCCGGTGGCGACGACCTTGTCAAAGATCTCGCCGCACTTTTTCTTGCCGAGCAGTTTTATGGGGGTACTTGAGGCAGCTGAGGCGCAAGCTCCTTTTGATAACGGCGGCGGTATCGGGATTGTCAAGCAGCTCCTTGACGGTAAGCTTTCTGAAATCCATGGCAATACTCCTTTTTCGTTATTGCGGGGGAGTTGCCCACTGCGGATGCTTACATTATAGCCTCCATCCCACAAAACGGCAAGAGATTGACAGACAGGCTTTCATTTAAGCGTACTGTTGGGTACGTCGAGCACAATGTCGGACATAGGGAAGGACGCGCAGGGATGGATGTAGCCAAACTCGATATCGGCTCTGCGGCGGCCGTCGGTCTTTCCGGGACAAAGACCTTACCCGAGACGAGCTTTGAGCGGCACCATGAGCACGCCGCTGCGGCAGCGGGAGGGAGCGACGATGCCCGCACGCTCGATGGAGGTCAGCAGCGGCTCATCGGCGGAGGCGGTGATGTCGTATTCCCTGCCGCACTGAATGACCTTGTTGAAGGTCTTGCCGCGGATATCCTCCGGGTAGCCGGGGCTGATTCCACGGGTCCTTTATCATGCCGAACAGCTCACGGCGCACGAACTTGGGGCGCAGGCCGAGCTTTGCGATCTCGCCATCGAGGAAATTGTACATCGCCTGCGGACCGCACATGAAGACGCTGTACTCCCTCGCCACCGTACTTTTTGATAAGCTCGGCGGTGATGAAGCCGTGCTCATAGCCGGGCTTCTCCTCGTCGGACAGGACATGCACGACGTGTACCTTGTCGCAGGCGGCACAGACCTCGTCAAGTTCTTTTTTGTAGACAATGCCGTCCTCCGTGCGTGAGCCGAAAAGCATCGTCAGGTCGAAGTCCTCAAAGCCGTCGCGGATGGCGTAGCGCCATGCCCATGAACGGAGTGATGCCGAGCCGCCCGCGAGTGCTACGACCTTCTTCGCGTCGCGCAGGCGCTCATAGTAGAGGTGACCCTGCGGCCCGGAGATAGTGACATGCTGCCCGACGACCCAGTGATCCTGAATGTACGGGCTGACAAAGCCGGCGTCGTCGCGCTTGACGGTGATGTTGTATTCGCCGCGTTTTGCCCACGCTGGGGACGAGCAGAGCGAATATGAGCGCGTGGTCACGGTGCCGCCTATGGGGACGCATACGCTGATGTACTGCCCGGCTCTGAACGGGGCGAGGGGCGGAGCCATCCTCAGTCTTGAGGACGATCGTCTTTGCATCGGCACCGTTCCGGCGTATCTCGGCCACGATGACCTCCTGCTTCTCCGGGTGGCGCTGCTTTGCCTTTTCGTTGGTGGTGAGAGTTTTCGGCAGCGGAGCGGAGGAGGCCGCCTGTATCGCCTTTTCGCGCACCTTGGGCATGTTCTTGAACCTGAGCATATCAAGCGCGCCGATCATGCCTACCTTGTAATTGAGCTTATCTGCCATCTTCTCAAGCCTCCTCTTCTTTCATTTCTGCGAGAGTCTTTTTTGCGAGCGTATCTCCGCTGAATATCGCGGAATTGTAGCCGTCGCCGCGGATGCTTGCGCGCCGACAAACTTCAGCCCTTTTACCGGAAACTCTGTACCCATCATCATCATTCGCGGCATCATGTTGTCCCAGTCCTTCAGCTCGAAACCGTAGGCCGCGCCCTGAGGAACGTTGACATAGTTGCACATCGTCCACGGCGTCGCGATCTCAAGCTCCTCAATGTACGGGGTGACGGTAACGCCATAGCGCTCCTCGAAAAAAGCTTTATCAGCTTCTCGGCAAAGGCGGTCTTCGTCTCTACGTAATCATCCGGATCTACATTTGCCCAGTCATCATCCATGAAGGTGCTTGTGAGGGAGACAACGCAGGTACCCTCCGGTGAGAAGCCGGGGTTCACAACGTTGTAGCACACCATGACCTGGTTGCAGTTTGTCGCGATGGTTTTCCGGATTCGTACTCCTTGGCCGTGTCGGCAGAGGTCGGAAGGAAGACGGTGTAATCGCGGATCCCGAGTTCCTCGGCGCTCCTGTCAAGCCCCATGTATACGACGAACATTCTCGCCGAATAGGTGCGGGCATTGCCAAGCTTCACCATGCGCTCCGGTACGACCTCCGGCGGGCACATCGTGGCGTACACCATGTTCTGGTTCATGTTGCAGAGAATGTGTTTTGTCTCGACCTCGCCGCAGGTAGTCTTAACGCCGCGGACGGCCTTGCTCTCATCGAAGAGTATCTCGGTCGCGGTGCAGTTCATCCACACCTCGCCGCCCATGCTGCGGAAGCATTCGAGCAGTCCTGTCGTCAGCTCGTTGCTGGTCTTGTCGGGTATCCACGCGCCGTGGTTTACGTACAGCCAGAGCATGTTGACGTACTGGAGGAAGGACAGATGGTCAGCGTCGACGCCGAGATAGCCCCAGTAGGTGTTCATTATATCCTGCGCGAGCTTCGGCATCTTCATTGCCCTGAACACACGGTTGACCGTGTAGCTGCCCAGCCGCAGGAAGTTGGGGAAGTGCTCCTGCATATACTTCGGGTCTGTCTTGCCCGCGACGCTCAGAGAGTAGTCGCCGGCGGCGTGAAACTCCGTGCCGAGGTCGAACAGATCCTGTATGGATTTGCGGCAGCCGGGCACAAGACGCTCCATCTCATTGACAAACTCCTTTACCGTGCATGGGAGGGTCGCGTCGATATGCGTCCTGCCGTCGGAGGCGGTGGTGATAACGCGGAAGTTATCCGGAACCATGTGCCACGGAATGTCAAGGCCGAACTCATCACAAATCCTGCGGCAGCCGCCGGGGTTTTCCTTTGTGCCCCATTCGCAGATCTCGTGCAGCGCCGTTTCAAATTCAAAACGGCCTCTACGGAAGGCGCAGCCGCCGGCATATTGTGGCGCTCGATAAGCAGGGTCTTTTTCCCACCCTTTGCCATGCGGCAGGCTGCGGCAAGACCTCCGTTTCCGGCGCCGATCACAACGGCATCATATTTTGGCATCAGTATCTCCTCCTTAATTTGTGGTAATACCACGTGTTTGTACTGTGCATTTTATAACAATCACCGGCAAAAGGTCAATGCTGTTGCCGTATTTTCAGCGGAATAGTCAGCATTACGCTTGACTTTTAAGCATCTTGCAGGTAAAATTTGAAACGTGGAATTTGGTATGACCACAGGCAATCCGCGTTTGGGAGGCAAATATGGGGTTCAATAAAATAGTAGCGGTGTCCATGACGGAGCTGTTCGTGCAGCAGATTGAAAACATGATACTCTCCGGGGAGCTCGCTATCGGCGAGCAGCTGCCGCCGGCGCGGGAGCTGTCGGTGAAAATGGGCGTCAGCAGGACGGTCATTTCCGCGGGGCTTGTGGAGCTTGAGAAGCTCGGCTTTGTTGAGATTCGCACGCGGCAGGGCGTGTTCGTCTGCGACTACCGGCGTAAGGGCAGCCTTGAGACGCTTATCGCCATCATGCGCTATAACGGCGGCGCGATGAGGAAGAACGAGGTAAAATCCCTGCTCGAAACGCGCGACGCGATGGAGTGCCTGTGCCTGCGCCTTGTGTGCGAGAAGAACGACGTGGCCGAGCTTGAAAAGCTCAGCCCGATCCTGACAGCATCCGTGACGCACGCAACGCCGACGAGGCCGCAGAGCGGGTATTCAGCTTCCACCATGAGCTTGCGATAATGTCCGGCAAACGTGCTGCTGCCGCTGCTATACTATTCCTTTAAGACGCAGGGCGAGTACCTGTGGTCACTCTATTGCAAGCGCAGCGGTGTGAAGAAGCTGTATGAAATAAAGCTTGCGCTCTTCTCGGCACTTATGAATAAGGATATTGATTCCGCGATAGAGCAGACGCACCGGATCATGGATGTCGCGAAGAACGACCTTGGTTTCTACGGGGGCGTGACAACAGAAATAGCTCGTTGGGCTCAAAGCACCCTTTACGCGCTTTTTCCTTGGCGTTATTAATTAAAAGGTTTATTTGCCATCAACTGCAGTTTGGTGCGAAACGTTGGTAAGGATTTTTCAATCCGCTGTCCCAAGAGCTTGTTTTCCGCCGGAGCCTTTCCTTGAAGAGTCTTCAATTCCTATTGGGACATTGCAGCTAATTCTTTGTCGGTATATTTTTTCATAACAAATCTTCGACCAAAATCGAAAGCAATACCCTAATTTTAAAATTATCATTTCCCATCAGCATAACTAAATTGAAGTCCGTTTTTTGTGAAAATTGCAACAATTTCTGCATTGATAAATCTCCGGCTCCCCCCGATTTCGGCAAAAAAATCGCTGCATTCCCTTTGGGATGCAGCGGGCAAAACAAGCCCCGTCTGTTGACGGGACTTGTTTTTATGGCGGAGAAGGAGGGATTTGAACCCTCGAACACCTTATGGGTGTTACACGATTTCCAATCGTGCGCGCTCGGCCGGACTACGCGACTTCTCCGAGTACAAACAATATTCAAATGTTCAGCTTGTGTATTATAATTCACTTTTCTGCTAAAGTCAAGCCTTTTCTTTGAATATATCATGCCGCGGCGGCAACAATAGATTTAAGGAGGGATGGCTTATGAAGGCAATTATCATGGCAGGCGGCGAGGGAAAACGCCTCAAGCCGATAACCGGCAGCACGCCGAAGCCGCTTGTGCCGCTGTGCGGCAGGCCGGTTATGGAGCATCATTCTGCTGCTGCGCAGGCACGGCATAACAGATATCTGCGCAACGCTAAAATACCGCCCGGACGACATAAAAAACTACTTCGGCAGCGGAGAAAAGCTCGGCGTGCGCCTTGAATACCGTATTGAGCAAACCGCGCTCGGCACGGCAGGCGGCGTAAAAACTGCGCCGATTTCTACGGCAGCGAGGGATTTCCTCGTCATATCCGGCGACGCCGCGTGCGACATCGACCTGTCAAAGCTCATTGCCGAGCACCAAAGGCGCTCCCCTGCCGCGACGATAGCTCTGTGCCCGGAGCCTGAGCCTCTGCGCTACGGCCTTGCGCTGTGCGACCGAGAGGGCTTCATCCGCTCGTTCATTGAAAAGCCCGACTGGCGGCATGTTGTGACAAACCTCGTTAACACCGGCATATACATCATCTCTCCGCGTGCAATGGAGCATGTTCCCGAAAACGAGGAATTTGACTTTGCAAAGGATCTGTTTCCGCGGCTTTTGGATGAAGGCGAGAAGCTGCTCGGCGTTCCGTGCGACGGCTACTGGTGCGACATCGGCACCCGAAAAGCTACTACGAATGCTGCGCCGACGCTCTGTCCGGCAAGCTGAAAATTGAGCTTGACGGAGGCTTTGAGGCCGACGCGCCCGACGAATGCTCGGATCCCGAATGCAAGTGCATGGAGCACGCCGACTGCGCCTGCGCCGACCGCGCGCGGCTTATGGACAGCATAAGCGCCGCTTTTTCTGGAACTCGGCGCCGACTACTCGGACGGCTTCAGCCTAAAGGGAGACGACTACGAGCTGCGCATATCGCCGCTTGCCGTCGGCGCAAAGCTGCGCATCGAGGCAAATGCGAACGATACAGAGACCGCACGTGAGCTTGCCGAAGCGGCCTGCGCGCTGGTCAGTGAGCTTGAAAAGCGGCTTGATTAATTAATATCTCTAATATAAATATCCGTCAGAAGATACTCTGACGGAGGTTGTACATATGGACATTGAAAAACAATAAAGAACCTGAAAGCCCGCCATTTTTCGGTGCAGCATTTTGCAAGCGGCGAGGAGGCCTGCAAGTACCTTCTCGGCGAGATAAAGGGACACGAGCGTCGGAATAGGCGGCTCAAGACGGTCGATCAGCTCGGCCTGTACGACAAGCGTGTCGATAACGGAAACGAGGTTTTCTGGCACTGGCGCGAGCCGGGACTTGAAACGCTGGATAAGGAGAACGCCGCAAAGGTGTTCATCTCAAGCGCAAATGCCATCGCCAAAACCGGCGAGATCATAAACATCGACGGGCGCGGCAACCGTCTTGCCGGTCAGGTCTACGGCCGCAAGACCGTTTATATCATTGCCGGAACAAACAAGATCTGCCCCGACTTCGAGTCGGCGGTTTTCCGTGCGCGCAACACTGCCGCGGTGCAGAACTGCAAGCGTTTTCCCGCAAAAACCCCTGCAAGATCGATGATAAGTGCCACGACTGCCGCTCGCCGGAGCGCGTGTGCAACGCAATGCTCGTTCTGTGGGGGCCGATGATGGATATGGAAAAGGTCGAGATCGTGCTCATTGACGAAGAATTGGGGATGTGATGAATGTACATTGACTGGACGTATATAGTTCTTGTTCTTCCTGCAATGCTGTTTGCAATGTGGGCAAGCTCAAGGGTAAACTCAACATTCAAAAATATAAGAACACACGCAACTCGCGCGGTCTGACCGGCGCGCAGGCGGCGCGCTGGGTGCTCGACCGCAACGGGCTGAGCAATGTTCCGATCGAGCACATTTCCGGCTCGCTGACCGATCACTATGATCCCTCGGCAAACGTCGCGCCTGTCGGATGATGTTTACGGTAGCACCTCGACGGTTGCCATCGGCGTTGCCTGCCATGAGGTCGGCCACGCGATACAGCATGCGACAAACTACGCGCCCGTCAAGATCCGCACGGCGATAGTGCCGATAACGAACCTCGGAGCAAAGCTGTCGGTTCCGCTTATCATACTCGGTCTTATCCTCTCGTCCTTCGGCGAGGTGTTCGTTACGATCGCGTATATAGGCTGCGCGCTGTACGGCCTTGTGACGATATTCAGCTCGTCACACTCCCGACGGAGTTTAACGCTTCATCAAGGGCGCTCAAAACCATCGAGGAGACGAATCTTTTGCAGGGCGAGGAGTTCAGGCAGGCAAAGCAGGTGCTCTCGGCCGCGGCAATGACCTATGTTGCCGCCCTTGCCGTGTCGCTTGCTCAGCTCATGAGATTTCTTATTATTGTAGGCGGAAGGAGAAATGACTGATGATCATCCGGAATGAAGAACACAAACGCGAAACCGTTGAAGGTCTGCTCGGAGGCAGCGGAAAAGCCTATTTTAAGCGCATAATCGAAGCTCCCGAGGAGCTTTACGGCAAGGGCCGCGTCTTTTCCTTTATAACGCTCGACCCCGGCGCGGAGTGCGGCTGGCACGTCCATAATGGCGACGGCGAGTATTACTGCATCCTCGAGGGGCGAGGGTGAATACAGCGACAACGGCACCCCCTCGTCATGCTTCACGCCGGCGACACGGCATTCTGCCCCCGACGGCGAAGGACATTCTCTGAAAAACACCGGCAGCGAGCCGTTAGTGTATCTCGCGCTTGTTATCTATAAGTAAAAAACGAAGCTGCCCCGGACGGCGTTTTACGCATTGTCCGGGGCAGTTATTATTATGCCTGCTGCTCGCGCCATGCGCGGTAGCGGTCAAGCTCCTTGTCGATGCAAAGCTGCATGACAAGATTTATTATAAGCGCATCATCCACAAAGCCTAAAAGCGGAATATTATCCGGGATAAGGTCGAGCGGACTTACAAGATACGCAACTATCGCAGCCGTTCCGGCCATTACGACCGCCGGAACCTTTTTATATTCGCCGTGATAGTAATCGTGCAGCATTGATATAAGGTCCTGCACATCGCCGATGGTGTCGCCGATAAGGGAATATGTGAAAGCGGTCTGAGCTTCACGCTCGCGTTGTCGAGAAAATCAAGCAGCACTCCCGTGCCCTTTGCAACGGCTCTTGCGCCCGGTCGCGACGGCTTGTGCGCCGGTTTTGATTGAAAATGACATAGTTCTGCCCCTCCTATAGTGATAATAATATCACACAGCGCCGATTTTTCAAGCAAAAGCGACGGCATATAGCACAAATTTCGCATACACGCGCTTTGAGCTATTTGGACAAAAAACGCAAATCATAAAAATAGCTGGATTTTACACAGCTTTTACGTTATAGTTATATTGCGATATTATCGATCACAGGAGATATGCTATTTTGGGGATTTCAAACGTGCTTGAGCTTTTAGGCGGCGTTGCACTGTTTCTGTTCGGCATGGCGCTCATGGGCGACAGTCTGAAGAAGGTTGCAGGCAACAAGCTCGAGCTTATTCTGTTCCGCCTTTCGAGTACACCTTTAAAGGGCATATTGCTCGGCACGGGAGTTACGGCCGTTATACAGTCGTCCTCGGCCACATCCGTTATGGTCGTCGGCTTTGTTAACTCCGGCATGATGAAGGTTCGTCAGGCGATAGGCGTCGTCATGGGCGCGATAATCGGAACGAGCATCACCGGCTGGATAATCTGCCTTTCCGATATTGGCGGCGGATCCTCGGGCTGGCTTGAGCTTTTTGTCCACCGATACGCTTACGGCGGTCATTGCCGTTATCGGCATTGTTCTGCGCATGTTCTGCTCGGCTCCGACGAAGAAGCATGTGGGCGAGATCATGCTCGGCTTTGCGGTTTTGATGTTCGGCATGAAGGCGATGAGCAGCTCGGTCTACGATCTGCGTTCGAGCGAAACATTTATAAACATGCTCACCACCTTCTCGAACCCGATCCTCGGTATTGCCCTCGGCATTGTTTTCACCAGCGTCATTCAGAGCGCCTCGGCCGCGGTCGGCATTCTTCAGGCGCTTGCAATAACGGGTGCCATACGCTTTTGATATCGCGCTGCCCATCATCATGGGCATTGCGATCGGTGCCGCCGTTCCTGTTTTGCTCTCGGCTCTCGGCGCGAGTGCCGACGGAAAGCGCACCGCGCTTTCCTACCTAATGGTAGACACGCTCGGCGTTGTCATAACCGCACTTGTGTTCTACACTCTAAACGCCATATTTGATTTCTCCTTCATGTCAATGACCATGACGACCGTGAGCCTCGCTCTTATGAACACGGTGTTTCGCTTTGTCATCGTCGCAATACTTGCTCCGTTTATCCGACTGCTCGAAAAAAATCTGCAAGCTCATCATCAAAGATAAGCCCGAGGACGCCGCTGTTCTCGAGGACTTCGCCAGCCTTGAGGAGCGCTTCCTTGACCACCCCGCCCTCGCCGTTGAGCAGAGCCGCCTGACGGTAAACTCCATGGCCAAAAAGGCGCGTGAAAATCTGTTCGACGCATTTGCGCTTATTGACAACTACTCCGATGACGGCTTTGCCCACGTCACCGATACCGAGGATATCGTCGATAAATACGAGGATAAGCTCGGAACATATCTCATACATATAACAAGCCGCGAGCTTAACCCCGAGCAGAACGAGGCCGTCGGCAAATATCTGCACACGATAAATGACTTTGAACGTATCTCCGACCATGCGCTGAACGTTGCAGAATGCGCGCAGGAGATACACGAAAAGGGCATCGTTTTTCCGAGGACGGTGCGCGCGAGGTGAACGTCCTCATGTCCGCCGTGACCGAGGTCGCAAACACCGCGATAGATGCGTTTATCACAAACGATCTGGAAAGCGCTTACCGCGTCGAGCCGCTTGAGGAGCTTATAGATAACCTCTGCGACGAGATGAAGCTGCACCACATCGACCGCCTGCAAAAGGGCATATGCACACTCAACCACGGCTTTGTATTCAACGATCTGCTGACAAATCTCGAGCGAATTTCCGACCACTGCTCTAACATCGCCGTTGCTCTCATTGAGCTTGAGTCGGACAGCTTTGATACGCATGAATATATAAACAGCCTCATCGCAGTCCGCTCTCCACTGCTTTGATGAGTATTATGAGGAATACAGCAAGAAATTTGCTCTGTGATAACATGCGAAAATGCCTTCCCTGTGGGGAAGGCATTTTGCTGATATCAGGTGAATATATGGTATACTGAAAAAATTTTTATTTTGGGTTTTTATAATGCCACGGTCGAAAAATCTTGTATTTTTTAATAGCTTCCATGATCATATTCGGAACCAACGGCCTGCTCGTTGCGCGCATTTCGCTCCCGAGCGCTCAAATAGTTCTGCTCAGGACCTTCTTCGGTTTTTCTGTTTCTGCTCGCGGTCGTTGCCGCGCGGCGGAGCTTTTCGTTTGCCGAGCTTAAATCGGACCTCGTTCCGGCCACTGTCGGAGGCGTGGCGCTGGGCTTAAACTGGGTTGCTGTTCCGGGGCGTACAGATACGCCGGCGTGAGCATATCACGCTTGTTTACTACTGTGGCCCGATGATAGCGATCATCCTCCAGCCCGATAGTTTTCAAGGAAAGGCTCACCGCCAACAAGCTGATAGCGGTCGCCAGCGGTCGCGGCCGGCATGCTGTGCATATCGGGAAACGTATCGAGCGGCTCCGATATGCAGACGGGGCTTCTCATGGGTGCCGGCGCTGCGGCGCTTATGCGCTCATCATCATCGTAACAAAGCGCGTAACGCACATGTCGGGGGCTAAACTGCTCTGCCTATGAGCTTTTCATCTCATTTATCGTGATGGTGCTTTACCTGCTTGTAAGCGGCGTTAAGCTGCCCGTTATCCCGGCAGCAGACGATACAGTTAACGTCCTCATCATAGGCTTTGTCAACACCGGGCTTGCCTATTACATGTATTTTTCCGCGCTGCAAAAGCTCCCGGCGCAGACCTCGGCGCTTATAAGCTGATTGATCCGCTCACCGCCCTGATCGTATCCGCTGCGTTCCTCGGCGAAAAGCTCGGCGCAGTTCAGCTTCTCGGCGCTGTGCTCATCCTCGGCGGCGCATGCCTCGGCGAGCCTGAAAATCAAAACCGGCGCAAGGCGCTGAGCATACAGAAAACCGGCTGCCAACTGGCGGCCGGTTTCACGTTTATTCTCGATGGACGTATAAGGCAGAGCCATCATTAGTCTGTCGTACTGCTCGCCGGCCTTATCTGCGGCAGAGCCTGAAAGCTCATCGGCAAGCTTTATGATCTGCACGTTTTTATCCGCGTTTTCGTATATGTCGAAAAAACGCCGCCAGAGTGTCGCCCTGCTCATTATCTCCGTCGCTTGTTGCGGCAAGCGCATCGCGGTAGCGCTGCCAGTTTCCGTCGCTCAGCTCACCGAGAGTAAAAGCGAGCCGCGCCTGAGCTGTGCAAGAGCATCCGGACATTTTCCTTCACGTTCTCGATCGCTTTTTCCGGATCGTCGAAGGTCGCATACAGGTCGTATTCCTCGCCGTCAAGCACAAGGCAGCTTTTGACCGACCATGTGCCGATATCCGAAAGGAGCCTGTTTGTTGTCTCCTCGCCCTGCTTATCCTTGACCTCGACAGTTCTCCGGAACATTTTCATTATCATGCTCCGATGCAGGCTCATCGCGCATTGCGTAGGCCGTGACTGCCGCCGAAACGACCAGCACGGCGATAATTATCCACAGTGTATACTTTTTCAAGCCGATCTCATCTCCTTAACGCTTTAATTTTTCAACTATTTGCCATATATTTTTATGATATCATACATCTTCTATGACATCAATGGACATTTTGTAAAATTGCCGCCATCCAAACGGATGGCGGCATCAGTTTGTCGAAAAACCAATCCCATTCATCAAGCTACAGCCGGTTTCGTTCAAGAAAGAGGAAAACGGCTCGGAAAAGCGGATAGATAAAACACTCCTTCCACTTCCGGGTTGCCAGTTTTTTCAGATTCATGGCAGCAAATTTAAGCTTCACCCAGTTCGTCACCTGGGCCAAGCCTCTGTACTGCGTATAACGCATAGCGTGTTTTTCTTTGGCGTCTGCAAAGACGCGTTCAATGGTCTCTTTACGCCGCCGGTAAAGGCTCTGGTACTACTGATATCCGAGGACTCTTGTCCTCGGATATTTTTATTATCGCAGGCTCGCCAGCTTTATCAGCATTTTTTCAAACTCTGACATTATACTGCTGTCTGAGGCCAGAACGATGTTTTGCCATACATTTTTGTGTACGCCTCAATACTCCGGCTTGCATCGGCGGAGTAGATCACCGGGATAACTACTATGCCGCGTCGCTTTGCCTCATGCACCGCACTGCGCACATCCTCTATCGCCTCATCCTCGCTTCTGTACGCCGACGGCAATCCGTCGGACAAGACGACAAGTATCCTGCGCTTTTCATCGCTTTACAAGCTCCATCGACGCTGCGTATCGAATACCCGTCCTTGTTCCGTTTCCGGCAGCTAACTGCGTTGTCGCGTCAAAGCAACGGCTTCCGATCTCCTTTTGCTCAAAGTCCTTTATGACGCAATGCTCAACCACATTCGACCCGCCGTCAAAAGCGACTATTTTTGTGTATGCAATGCCTTTGAGCGCCTCTTCTATCATCGCTGCTGTCATGAGCGCAGTAAACAGCTTTGAATTTCCGTTACCGAGGCCGGTCCCCATGCTGCCGCTGCGTCGATAAGCAGGAAAAATGCAGTTTCGCGCGCCTTTGGCGGCGTCTTGCTCTTGAAAACGTGCTTTGAGCCGAGAGGTATCTTCCAAAGCTCGCTCTCGCTGAGAACGCGCGGCGCTGGCTGAGACTTCGTATCCGCTGCTCGCGCAGGATGCGGTCGAGCCTTTTGTGCATCTGGCGCGCTTTTTTCCGCATATTCCGGCGGCAGACGGCGGCGCGACGGGACAATGCTGCTTTCCTCAAACTTCACATCGGGTATGCTCCGCCAAGTCTGAACTTATCGTCAAGGCTCAACCGACCGATGCCGGCGGTCTGAACAGCGCTCATTTTTTCATATCGTCTTTCCCTTAAGAGATCGGCAGCCGCGTTACTGAGCATCTGTTTAAGCTCAAGCTCGCTCAATGCTGCCGAACGGCGACGTGAAAAGTCCGCTCCTATGACCTCTGACGGAATTCGGGCCTTCTGCCGCCGCTTTTCCGAGGGCGCTGCCGGAATCATTTTTATGCCGATTGAGCTGCTTTGGCCGTGATTCGTCGATCTTCCTGCGCTCGAGGATGCGCCTCTGTCCTCGCGACCGTCCGTTCCGGCACTCGCTTTGGGCTTAACATCCGAGCCTGTAAGGCTTCCGTTCATATCGCCGTAGCGCTTGGAATTATCGCCGCTGCCGGGACTTGCGCTGTCGCCCTTATCACCGTCGGCATCGTCTCCGTCATCGGGTGTTCCCTTGCGCTCGGTCTCAGCCTCGGCGTGACTGCGCAGATAACTGTCTTTGCCGTCTCCGCGCTGTTCGGCACGCGTATCTGCAGAAAACGCATAGTCTTCAAGATCGGCGTTTAGTTTCTCAAGCACTGCCGAAAGATCATCTTCGGCTCTGCACATGGCAGCAAGCCTTGGCATCAAAAGCGCCAAAAGTTCATTGCAAATAGTCTCACACTCGGCGCAATCTCTCGAGATCGCCGCCTTATCGATTCTTTCCTTTATATCCGCTTCCAGATCCCGTGCCGTGCCTGTAAGAGCAAAGCGCTCAAGCTCCGAAAAATTCCTCCAAAGCGCCGCCGTGTATCGCTGCGTCTGTCCGCGCATAGTTTACAAATCTGAGCATGGGAATATAGCCGGGGGAACCGACGGCAGATAATATTATTCACCCGCGCATCTTCAAGGGATGTTCATCAATCTCTGCCCGAGTATACGCCCGACGAACGGGCGAAAGCCCTGCTCGGCAAAGAGGCTCTCTGCATTTTCGCGCACTCTTTTGAGCGCGTCGGCATCCGAGCTGTTATCATGCTGCACCTCATGCGCAAGCAGAACGCGCAAGCCGGCGGTCCAATGCCGTCCATCAAAATCATCACGCAGCAGATACGGCGCGCCTCCGAGTACGATCTGCCCATTTTCGGTGCGGTTTTTCAGCGAAGTATCGAGCTTGACTGCCGAGACAAGCTTTTAGTGTCGTCAAGCAGGAACGACAGATTCCTTGCGAGTATGCTCTCGATCGGATCTGCCCGCAGAAATTCGGCGTATCGCTCAAACGCCACGTCTGACATCTCGCGCATCAGGGCACCATGCTTTCGATCAGCTCCGTAAGCTGCAAGCGAGTGTACTGATCCTGCGGCTTTGCGGCAACGTTGTCCATAAGCCCCCACCTGAGTCCAAGAAGCGGCTCGGCGCGCAATGCGTCGACAAGACCGCGTATCGTCATTGCATCGGGTTCAAGTCCACCGGCGGAATCGATGCGGCTTTAATCGCACAGTATACCACATCGCAAACGTTCAGACAGTGTTCGGAAGCCGTCGGAACAACGCGGCGCAGTATTTCCTTCACGCTTTCATGCTCGGACATCTGGATAGGCGTAAAGCGGTCTATGGTCGCTTCATTCATATAATTCGTTCCGGCATAGCCCTCATTCATGGTTATCGTGAATGAAGACTTCGGATGCATTTTACAAGTCCGTAGCCAGGCACCTGAATTCTGCGCGCTTCGTCCGTCAGCGAGTGCAGAACGTCCGCGCATTCCGGTTTTATGGTGTTGCCCTCGTCGAGAACGACGTCCGCCCCGGCTCTATGTAGCGAAGCATATCGCTGAGCTTATATCGCAAAGTTCCGTTTTTTCTATAGTCGGGCCGCCAAGCAGATCAAGCTTATCCATTTCCGCGTTGCCCTGCATTCTGTACTGCGGAACGTTAAGAATCCAGTCGAGCGTCTGCGCAAGGGTGTTCTTGCCGCAGCCCTTGCCTCCGATAAGTCTTAAATTCAAGCCCGAAAAGTCTATAGAGCAAGACCACGCGTCAGCTCCCCGTAAGCATCCGACTGAACGAATTTAACAGCCGGACACGGAACAAGCTCGGGATATTTGGGGTCTGCAAGCATCTGTTCAAAAGTGCTTATTATAACCTTTTGAGGAATGCCTTGCTCGGTCATGTACGCCGCCTTGTCCAGAAGCTCGGCTTCATTGCCGCAGCCGCGCTCGGATGCCCGGATATCGCTTCGCTGACGGCCAGCGGCAGCTCATCGACCGCTTCGAACTCGGCTATAAACCCCCACGCCTCCGGATCGTCTGCCCTGCACACCGTTGCATCGTTTCTGCAAAACGCGCGTGGGCGTGCCGTAACTGCCGCCGTGCGCAGCATGGCCACAAGCCGCTCGCTCGGCGCGGCAACGATACCGATGCAGTTAAATATATCTCCTGCATCCTCGGCATGCACAAAAGCACGCAGGGTTCCGTTTCGTTTCCGGTGCGCACTAATAACTATCTCGGGCCACTCGCCCGGCGAAACATCACGCAGCGAGCTTATAAAATCAAGCTTCATCGGCGCGCGCAGATTACTTCCTCCGCAAATGACTGTTTCTGTCCGACCTTTCATGATCCACTCCTCAGTTCCTTAAGCGACCGCGCCCCAGGGGAATCCCTTTGGCCGGGCCGTTATATATAGCGCGGCACACTCAAAAACGCACACCGGCCTACGGACACGACGCTGTCCGGTATGTACGGAAAAACAGGTTTGCGCACTGATAAAACGCTTCGGGCTCGATATGCGTGACACTGTCGGGAATAATAACTGAATTTAGCGCACGGCAGCGCGAAAATGCACCTTCAGATATCCGCTCAAGATTTTTTGACAGATTCACATTTCGCAGATGGACCTTGTCATAAAACGCATACGGTTCCAGACATGTAATGCTGTCGGGCATTATAAAGGTCTCAAGATATGTATAAGACACGAAGGCATACTCTTTTATCCCGCAAACGCGCACACCGTCTATCGAGGACGGAAGCACTATCGTCGTCGCCGGATTAAAGCAGCCGTCGGTCGATATCATTCCGGTATCGCTGTCAAAAACGAAGTTCTGTGCCTCGGCTTCGGCTCCGCTGACGGGCATGGTGTCCCACGGGCGCTCGGCAAGCCAGCGCCGCGTTTCGGCCTCGGTCCGCGTTTTCCGTTCCTCTATGTAGTCGCGCATCGCGCTCATATCGCATTTTTGCGAAAAAAATACTGCCAGATCGTCCGGAGTGAGCGTAAGTCGGTAGCCCCGAGGCAGCTCGATCTTCATCTTGACAGGCAGTATCTTTTTTATATAATGGCAGGGCTTCGTCATAGCGCGAAAAGCACCTTTTTATTCAAAACAAACGGCTTATCGAGCGTGCAAGCCTCGACTCCGTCGGGCGTTTCAAGACCCACGAAGCAGTTGTTGCCGTTGAGTATTATTCCAACATCGTCAAACCGAGACGGACTTACCGACAGATTCTCCATTACTCCGCCCTCCAACACATCGTTACAATATTATCATATCGTCTATACGGATTTTTTTCTGCAACATTTGTCACATACGAAGTTCCAAAAGCAACCGTTTGAAATTGAATTGAAATAGAATTATCCCCCAAGGCTTTAAGTCTCGGGGGATAACTTGATGGAAGGCGAACAGATATCAATTTTGACCTAAGTTCATTTTTCGCCCATCATGCGGATAATGTCCGCGCGGGCGGCGCTCGTAGGCGGCCATATTTGTCTCCTCGAACCGAAGCTTCGGCTCCTTAACGCCGAGAAGCGCCATGAGGTATTTGACAAACGGCGGATTCATCATCAAAACGGCCCGACCATCGAGGTCGCAAAATAGTTTTTGATATGCACGCCCTCGAGCTTTGACTTTTTTGTTAATGCCGATGCCGTACTTGGCCTCGGCAAAGTAAAAAGTCCGAGTTATCTCCGTAAAGCTGCGAAAACTCCGCCTTGAAGCCGACAAGCTCCATGTCCTCAAAGATGCACAGCTGAGTTGAATTAAATCTGTGCATCATATCGCGCTTTGCGTGCAGCGGAACAAGGCCAAGACCGGCAATGCGGCTGCCGTCCTCGTTCTCGATATATTCGCAGAACACCTCGCCGGCGTTCGCCGTCATGAGAAACACAACGCCGCCGTCGATAAGCTCGCGCAGTCTGTCGCGATAGGGCATGAGCTTTTTTATCGCAAGCTCCTGGCCGTGCTCGGTCATCGCGCCCATGATCATCATATCGACCTTTTCGGAAGCAAAGCGCGGCTCGTCGTTGTAGCCGGTTTCGATAAACTCGGCCTCCGGCATGCAGCGCGAAAGATACTTCCAGTTCCAGCAGTCGCCGAAAAGGTTTGCAAATTCGGGAAACAGCACCTCTATCTTCATGCCTGTGCCTCCTTTTCCTCAAGACGGGCAAGTATGCCGTCGCGCACCTGCTTTGTAAGCTGCGGCGTTGTAAGATCGTGCAGGATAAAGACCTTGTCCGTTCCGTCAAGCTCAAGCTCGGCCGGAGCGTCGGTCTCGTGCTCGACGCAGCGGATCTTTTTTCCTCCGGAACGCCGGCAAGCAGCAGACGCAGGTGATAGTCGTGCATTCTAACGCCGCCGACAACGATGCGCTTTATGCTCTCATCGTTTAAAAAACTCAAAAGTCTGCATCGTAGACCCATGTGACTATCTCGGTCGTTTTTCTTATACGTCAGGTCATCGAGCATAACGATGACCTCCTTCACGCCCGGCTCCGAGCGGATATAGTCAAACACGATAGAGCACGCAACGGGGTTCTGCCCTTGGTCATGTTCGTCACGACCTCGACGCCGTTTTTCCTCGACATTCGTGTAGCGCGACTTGACGATGCTCATGTGCGAAAAGCTTTTTGCGATATTCTCCGCCGACAGTCAAGCTCGCGAAGAAGCGTAACGACCGTGACCTGGTTATAGGTGTTGAACACGCTGTCGTTAATAAGCGGATACTCCTCCTCACCCTTATCCGAACGCACGGTGAAGCAGCGCTTTTCATAGTCGGGCGATGCGAGATAATCCGCCTTGGGCGAGGCAAAGCCGCAGCCGGGGCACTTCATCTTGCCGATATGGTGATAGCGGACATATTCATACTGAAGCTTTCCGCCGCAATAGGGGCATGCGCGCATATCGTTTATTATATTGACGCACTCGTCCCTGTCGGTCGGCAGGCGGCTCAGGGAGAAGTAGCTGCGCTTGTTGTCCTTTTAAGCCGGCTGCTTATCGGGTCGTCGGCATTGAGGATCATGTGCGTATCGTCCGGCAGAGCGGAATCAATAAACGAGAATATAAACTCCGGATGCGCGTTGCGCTGGATAGAGTCGCGGAACAGGTTCGTGCACACGGCGTAGTCGGGGTGAACGTATTTGTATATCCTCAGCGAGCTGCGCTCATCTACCTCGAACACGGCATAGTCAAACTTCGCCTTGCCGCCGAGGGTGCTGCCGGATATGAGCGAGGTCGCAATTCCCGCGTCGGTGTTCGAGCCTGCGCGGTTATTGAGCACCTTTGAAGCCCGCGTCGGACAAAACGTCAAGGATCATGTTGCAGCAGGTTGTTTTTCCGTTTGTTCCGGTGACGGTTATTATGGTTTTGGGCTTGTCTATCCTGCCGAGGAAATCTGGGCAGAGCTTTATCGCAAGCTTGCCGGGGAAATAGCTTGCGTTCATGCCCAAAAGCTTTTGCAGCCACATGGCGAGCTTTCCGAATATCAGGGCAATTATAAATCTCAGATTCTTTTTTTCATCTTAGCCTTCCTTTTGAGATTGATATAATTTTTATATTATATCTCACTGTGTCTGTCATTGTCCACATGTTTTTGTTTTCTTGACCGCAGCTGCATTTTAATGTATATTATTATAATCAGAGATTGGAGGGATGAAGCATGCCGTGGTATGCATATGTAGCGTTTTTGGTGCTTGCCGTCATCGGATATTACGTTATCGTTGAGATAAAAACAAAAAAGCGCTGAAAGAAAAGAAATCTGCCGACAGAAAGGCCGCAAAGGCGGCGGCCAAAAAGTCCAAGTCCGCAAAGAAAAAACCTAAGTCACGCAAATAAATTAGAATTTCTCAAAAAACTTTTTCAAAAATTGTTGACAAGAGGCAAAAAATCTGTTATATTAACTGAGCCGTGGCCGAGTGGTTCAGTCGGTTAGAACGCCGGCCTGTCACGCCGGAGGTCGAGGGTTCAAGTCCCTTCTCGGTCGCCACAGATGCCCCTTTTTTAAGGGGCATCAACTTTGCTGCTGTAGCTCAGTCGGTAGAGCGCATCCTTGGTAAGGATGAGGTCGGCAGTTCGAATCTGCCCAGCAGCTCCAAGATAAGCCCTGAAGTCATTCGATTTCAGGGCTTTCTTGATTTTGTCATAGCCTGACAATAAATTGGGCGGTGAATTATATGAGCAAAAAACAATCGGCATTCTCGGCGGCATGGGGCCTGCCGCGACGGCCGACCTGTTCACAAAGATCATAAACAACCCCGAGGCAGGCTGCGATCAGGAGCACCTGCACGTCATTATTGACAGCAACACGAACATTCCCCTGACCGCACCGAGGCGCTCATTCACGGCGGAGCAGCCCCCACGGAGCAGATGAAGCAGAGCGCGCGCCGCCTTGCCGAGGCCGGAGCCGAGCTTATCGTCATGCCGTGCAACACGGCGCACGGCTTCTACGACGCCGTGTGCGCGTCCGTGACGGTTCCCGTGCTCCACATGATAAAGCTCACCGCCGAGGAGCTTATGCGGCACGAGATCACGCGCGCCGGGCTTCTCGCTACCGACGGCACGGTACAGAGCGGAATATACGAAACCTGCTTTGCCGGCAGCGGCATCGAGCTTATAACGCCCCTCGCCCGAGGCGCAGGCCGCCGTTATGGATCTTACCTATAGCGGAGTCAAGGCCGGCAAGCTCGATTTTGACACGTCGGGCTTTGAAAAGCCGTCCGCGAGCTTTTTTGATAAGGGCGCGCAGACGCTCATCCTCGGCTGCACGGAGCTTCCCCGGCGTTTGAAATGTACGGCCTTGACTACGAGCACATCGACCCCACCCTTGTGCTTGCGCGCGCGCGGCAGTCCTGCCGCCGGCGGCAAGCTGCGCGAGGCATAAAATCACCTCCCACGTCTAGTTCCGTGGGAGGCTTTTGTTATTCGCCCGACGAGGGGATCGTTATCTCGCGGTCATAGCCCGCGCCGTAGCAGAAGGAGTGTATCTTACCCTCCGACGGATTTATGACGTTCACGACAAAGGACGTATCGTCGGCCGTGTCGTGCGTTTTTTGCGTATGTCGTCGCCTCGCCGTACTCTATGCCGTTCGAGTCCGCGCCCTCGTTTGCGCCAAGCTCGTTGTTGTAAAAAGTAGCACATGTTCGGCGTTGCAATGCGCAGAACGTCAAACTCCGTGTTGCCGCTGTCCTGAACGTCGCTGAGCTTTGCAACTGCAAAATTGTGCGTATGTCCGTGGAACGCGGCGTAAATTTTCGCGCTGTTTGAGTCCTTGAAGGACACCGTCATGCCCGAGAGCGTGACCGAGCCGCCGTCAACATACTGCTTGAGAATGTTGCCGAGAGTTTTGGCCGAGCTGTTCTTATCCAGGTTTTCCGTAAAATCGAGCGGATAGTGCGACAGTATCACGATGCCCCAGCCGGCCTTTGCCCCGACGGCCTTGAGCGCCCTTGCAAACCAGAGCCGCTGCGTGAGTGAAACATTGTCCCAGCTCATGCCGATCTCGGAGGTGCTCAGGCAGAAAACGCGCAGCTTTTTTCTCGTCGAAGTCGCGATAGCAGTAGCCCTCGGTGGTGCTGCCGTAGGTCGCGCCCTCGTTATAGCGGCCGACATAGGTGTATATCTCCTTGGGCTGGAGCCATGTGTTGTCGTTTGTCTCCCAGCGCGCGGCGCAGTCCGTCGCGGTCGCCGGGAGTGCGAAACTGCGGAATGCCGCCAAAGCCCTCTTTTTAAAATTGCGTTTATCTCGGCAAAATGCTGCCTGCCCTGCGCGAGCGTAGTCGTCTCGCTGCCTATGCTGTAGTCGCCCAGAAAGCAGCAGAAGTCAATGCCCGGCAGAATGTAGCTGAGCGCCTTCATTGCCATTCCGGCGTGCAGATTACCGTCTGCGATGTATTCGTCGTCGCTGTGATGGTGCGCATCGGATGCGGCGATAAAGGTTATGCTGTCGGTCGTCTGCACGGCGCTGACCTTTTTTTGCGACCGCGAGCGCCTCGGTCCTGACGTACTCGGGAACATCCGTGCACATATTTATCACCGGTTTTCATCGACTCTATCGCCGACGCCATCTGCGAAAGCTTATACGTCGTGCTCGAGCCGTTTCGCAGGCGTATGGCCGCCGCTACGGCCTGAACATCCGCTTCCTCATAAAGCTTTTTTTTGCCATCAGTAGCTCACCTCACTTCCGTCTGCGACCTCAATGGTCTTATCCTTGAGGCCGGTGTATTCGTAGCTTTCAACCCTGTCGCCAAGCTTTATCGTCAGTATCTTATATGGCGATACCTCAGGCTTGTCGATCGGCTCGTCATCTCTGTCGGTGATGCACTCGGCACAGCGGAACACAGCCGGGGTCGAGGTATGAAGCTGTCCGGCGTAAGGCCGACGGCTATCCACGGGCGCTTTTTATAACAGGCAGCGCGCAGCTTGCCCCCGTGAAATCAACATCCTTGTATTTTGCCGTTGCGATAGCCTATGCGCATGGTCTTTTTTTGTCGTATTCCGCCCACTGGCGTCAAGCTCGAAATTTACCGTGTAGTCGCTGTTGCCGCAGACGATGAGCGTCGTCCCCGACCGCGATCTTGTCTTTAACTTTGATGTTTATGTCCATGAGAATTCTCCTTTTTCATGCTGCCGTGGGCAAAAAAGCTCGAGGCTGCTTTCTGCATCGGCATCTTTGATAGTAGCAAAAATGCGTAATTTGTCAATGCAAGTGCTATGCTATCGCGTAATTTTTTGCTCAATGGACAATCGCGGCAATGTGGTATGATGGTGAAAAACGTAATCAAGAGGTAATATTTATGGCAAATTCGGAACTTAGCCAGCAGCAGATAGATCAGATATCGCGCATGGGCATAAAAAAGCTCATCGGCAAATACAGCCGGTCGCAGGGCAAGGATCAGCAGTCGCTGACCATGCTGCTCGAGCAGCTTGCGAAAACGCCGATGTACTTTGCCGTGCAGAAAAAACGGCGCGTCCTCCGCGATGCTCAATTTTATAACGCTTACCGTGAACAATCAGGTGTTCATCCCCATTTTCACCGATCCCGATGAGTTCGGAAAGCCTCAAGGATCAGTGCGCGACTGCGTGTGCCTAAAGCCGATGGACTATTTCCAGATGCTCGTTGACAACAAGCGCCACGCCGTTGTAAATCCTTTCGACGTATTTTCTCATGTGGCCAGAGCTTGTGCGCGACCACATGCTGCCCTACATGAAAGAAGCCGCAGACTTCTGAGCGCCAGCAGCGCGAACAAACCCCGACTTTAAGCCTATATCGTGAAAGCGTATCCGCCATGAACATTGAACAAGTAGCGGATAATATATACGCCTTTCCGATCGTTCTGCCGAACAATCCGCTCAAGTGGCTCAACTGCTGCTATGTTGTAAGCTCCGGCGGCAGGAATCTGCTTATCGACACCGGGTTTAATCGCCCTGAATGCCGCGAGGCTCTGCTCGGCGGAATGCGGCAGCTTGGTCTGACGGCAGACTACACCGACATTTTTCTCACCCATCTGCACTCGGATCACACCGGCAACGCCGCTTATCTCGCCGGAGAGGGCTTTAATATTCTTATGGGTAGGACAGATCACCGCGTCGTTACCATGCCCGAGCAGGAAAAGCACAGGGAAACTCATGGCGCGGTTTTTGCGCGAGGGCATGCCGAAAGAGGATCTTGACCTGTGGTCGGCGCAGACCCGGCAATAAATTCGCCCCCGGCGCATTCCCGGCGCGCGAGCTTGACGACGGCGACGTGCTGTGCTACGGCGGCTACGAGCTGCGCTGCTTGCAACGCCGGGGCACACCCCGGGGCATCTTTGCCTTTTTGATGAAAAGCGCAAGCTCATTTTCCTCGGCGACCACGTTCTTTTGACATAAGCCCGAACATCTGCGCGTGGAACGGCGTTCCCGATTCGCTCGGCGATTACCTGCGCAGCCTGGAGCTTATGAAAAGTCTCGATATCAAACAGCGCTCCCGGCGCACAGAGCGCGCGGTGAAGTCACTCTGCGTGAGCGAGCAGCAGCAGCTGATAGAGCACCACCGGCTGCGGCTCAACGAGGCCGAGCGGCTCGTTCACGAGAACCCGGG
>VOFC01005024.1_pt1 | contig 27210 bp, 42 predicted proteins | sample 5384161 | NCBI WGS metagenome assembly VOFC01 (sample SAMN12384722, study PRJNA508395) | human gut metagenome | isolation source: healthy gut B | host: Homo sapiens | reverse complement strand
TACTACAGCCTTTTTGCTGGGATATACTGCGGCAGGAATGCTGGCATGGATGGACAATCGAAAGCGGTTTGAGAAAAAAGGCGATGATTGTGTTGATTGCAGCATTTTGTACGTTGATACTGATGTTTCCGGATTTTACGTTAAAACAGCCAGATAATTCCGAGCAGGATTGAGGCGGCAAGTGGCTTGTGGAAAATGGATATGAAAATGGATTTGCTACATTTTGGAGTGCTGCATCTGTTATGTATGAATCGAATGGAGGAACTTACGATATCTCAGTATCATGTTATGCAGTAAATGATGAAAATATGTCTGCATGCACAGGAGTGGATGAACAAATCGACATGGGCAAAACAGGCGGGGAATTTTTCTTATTACGGATGACACATCCGAAAAAAGCCGGTATGACGGAAGAAGGTATTTTAGAATACATTTGGTTCATGGACAGATAAACAGGTATTTGAAAATATTGTTGTATATACATGGGATAAAAGAGCAGGTTTAAAATAGTTGCTTGGTTGAAATAAGTGAAATAGAAGGGAGAGAAATTACATACAGGATGGCACAGAATAATATCACAGAAAATTTAAATGCATGGAATAAGCTGGATCGATACTCAAAATGGATTTATCATATGTATAGAAAAATATATTGGAAAAAAAGTTTTGGATATTGGTGGAGGTGTAGGAACGGCGATCAGTTTTTTATATTGATAAAGCAGGCGGTAATGGTTTACAACAGGTTTGTTTGAGAACAAAGTCAATATTATGAATAAACGATTTGAAAATTATCAGTATTTTAAAAACAATACAGGCAGATATTATGAAAGATGATTTCAGTGCTTATGATAAATTTGATACCATTATTCTGATTAATGTTCTGGAGCATATAGAAGATGATAGAAAAGCACTTCTGCCAATATGAAAAAATTGTTGAAGGATTCTGGTACTATTATTATTTGCGTACCAACGATGCCGGGATTATATTGCTATATGGATAAGAATGTGGGACATTATCGGAGATATACAAAGGGGAACTTCGGGTGAAGGCAAGCGCGGAGCTTCGGGTAATAGAGGATAAGTATATGAATTTTATGGGAATATTGCCTTATTGGATTAAGGGAAAGCTGAAAAAGGATAATGGAGGAAGCTTTTCTACAAGCATAGATGAAGGGAGAATCTAAGTTATATTCAATTGCAACATCGATTTTGGAACCCATTGAGCGGGTGATAAAACCTCCGATTGGAATTTCAGAGTTTATTATTTTAACAAAATGATGGTTACAGGAAGAGTGAGGAAAAAATATGCAGTATAATCCGGGAAATTATGAGAAATATATGACAAAAAATCCATTAAAACGCAAGATGGTAGAGCGTTTGAATAAAAAGATTGTTGGCTATGTCCAGCAAATTTTGCGAACAGATCGAGGGAAAAAGATAAAGACAAAGTGGTTAAAATTTTGGATGCCGGATGCGGAGAGGGTTTTATAACAGACTTGCTTGCCAGAAATGTTGAAAATGTTGCGTTGATTGGGCTTGAGTATACAAAGAGAAGCGATAGATATTGCAAAAGCGGCAAATCAAAGATATCTTTTGTGCAAGGGAGACATTTATGCAATACCGTTTTGAAAAAAACAGTTTGATTTGGTGCTTTGTACGGAAGTGCTGGAACATTTGGAAAGACCGGATCGTGCACTGCGGGAACTTACGATGTTCATTCACCCATACTTTTTGACGGTTCCAAGTGAACCATGGTTTTTGCATGGGAAATTTATTGACATTAAAAATGTCAGCAGATTCGGAAATCGATTGATCATATCAATCATTGGACGTATGGCGGATTTAAAAAATACGTACATAGTTTGACTGAAGGGGCAAATATATTCCAAGAAGCTTTCCCTGGACAATTGCGGTATGCAGAATAACTTAGCGGAAAGAAAGAGACTATGAAAAAGCGATTTACAAAGGCATCTTTTGAGGTGGAAAAGATAAAATATGGTCGAAGATACATAATAAAGAGTTTATGATGTATGTATTGCTGGGAGCGACAACAACGATATTAAATCTTTTTTCCTATGATGTACTCTGCATTGTGTTAGATTATTGGTTATAATATCATTGCGGGGATTTTAGTAAGGTATATTCGTATTTTACAAATAAATTCTTTGTATTTAAAAGTAGATGCGCAAATGTCGGAGAATTGCTAAAAAGAATTGAATGTATATCGTGACGACAGGAATTTCGGAACGATAGATCTTGTTGGAGTTCCGTTTTTGGTAGGCGGCTTAGCATTTGATAAAAAGATTGCTAAATATATCATGGCGGTAGTAGTAATAATTGTAAATTATATATTAAGAAAAAAAATAGTGTTTAGAAAAAAACGGAAAATCATCGAAGTTGACTGGAAAATCATCGGAAAGTTGACTGGAAAATCAAAAGAACCAATGGAAAGGGACGCAATTGCCATGAGCAGATTAATATCGTTTGTGCCAGTATATAATGAAGAGAAGTCGTTAGAATATTGTATGACAAAATTTTTAGAAAATATGCCGGATGAATATGAAACGGAGATTATTTTCGTGAATGATGATTCCACGGATCAATCGGCGACGGTAATCAAGAATAATTGCGAAAGATAAACGGGTACATTTTGATTTCATTTCGGAAGAATTTTGGAAAGGCAATGGCTTTAGAGAGCGGATTTAGAAAAATGCACATGGTACAATCGTTGATTACTATGGATGCGGATTGCAGGATGATCCGGTAGAAATCCCGAATTTTATCGCAAAGATAGATGAAGGATATGACTTGGTAAGCGGGTGGAAAGAGAAGAGACAGGATCCGCTGGAAAGCGCCTGCCGTCAAAATTGTTTAATAAGGTTACAGCAAAGCTTTCCGGGGTGCAGCTGCATGATTTTAACTGTGGTTACAAGGCATATCGCAAGGAAGTAATCGATGCTATTGATGTGTACGGAGAATTGCATCGTTACATTCCTGTTCTGGCTCATAGAAAGGGGTTTTCGCATTGCGGAGATAAGCGTGCATCATAATAAGCGGCAATTCGGCAAATCGAAGTATGGTTTTGAACGTTATTTAAGAGGGTTATTTGATTCGCTGACCGTTGCGTTTTTGGGAAAAATATTATGACAGACCCATGCACTTATTTGGTAGGGGGCTGCTATGTGGACTTGCTGGCGGAATCATATGTATTTATTTGCTCGTGCTAAAGCTGATGGGAAACGCGATTGGCGGCAGACCATTGCTTGTGTTGGGGGGTACTTCTGCTTGTGCTGGGAGTTCAGATGTTTTCAACAGGATTTATAGGAGATATGATTGTAGATGCTACCTACCGCAGAAGATATGACGAGAGTCATATTAAAGAAAAGATATAAGATTGCGCTTTTTTGTTGGATATGGATGCATTCAGTCCAGTTCATGTGAAAAACAGAGGTTGATTTGTATTGAGAAGGCATTGGCAAATGCAGAAAAAAATGGAAAAGGTTATGTTTGATAATAAAACGGGAGTCAGAAGCAAAAAAAGAAATTCTGGGATTAGTGAAGAAGTATTGTGATACTTATCATAACCAGAAAAAAAGAGTTTGAGCCGGGAGACCGTATCCCTTTTATGCGTCTCGTGTATATGACAGTAAAGAAATGTGTAATCTGGTAGACAGTGCGTTGGAGTTTTGGCTGACGGCAGGACGTTATACAGCAGAGTTTGAGCAGAAATTTGCAGAATATTTGGGAGTGAGATACTGCTCGCTTGTAAATTCCGGATCCTCTGCGAATCTGTGTGCGTTTATGGCATTGACATCACCGCTGTTGGGAGAGCGTCGAGGTAAAACCGGGAGACGAGAGATGATTACAGTGGCGGCAGGGGTTTCCGACTACAGTGACGCCTGCAGTCCAGTATGGTGTGATTCCCGTATTTGTTGATGTGACGATTCCCCCAGTACAATATGGATGTGACGATGCTGGAGAAAGCATTATCCGGAGAAAACAAAAGTTGTAATGGCGAGCATACGCTGGGAAATCCGTTTGATTTGGCGGCGGTAAAAGCATTTTGTGATCTGAGCTTTAAGATTTCCTGAAGGCTTGCCATTAGAGCACCCATCAGGATGAAGTGATCGGTTGAAAGTAATATCTGCCATTTCATCAATGAGAAGGAAGAATAACTTCCCAAGCGTTCGCTGATCTTCGTTTTGACGCTGCTCCATTGCAAGTAACATATATCTAGTAAATACAATGGCCACATGGGTTGTCAGCGCATCATAAGATAAGCTGTGGCATTCTCCAATCAGGTTCAGCATGGATTTGCAGGTCTTGAAGAAAACCTCAATCTGCCAACGTTTTCCATAAACACGGATGATTTCTTCCTCAGAAAGAGTCGTATCCGTACAGATAAAAGCAAGCCAATCCTTGCGGTTTGATTTGTTCCTTACGCATACAATTTTTGCTGGAATTGGAGTTTCTTTTCCTACCATAACATCAACAGACAGCAGATACTTTGATCTTCCGTGGCGTTTTTTTTCTTACAGTAAATTTCTTTGATATTCAGCTGTTCACCACAGTACAAGTATTTAATCCGGCTGCTCTTCTTGATCATAGCAATCACATCCATGCCTTTTGAATGGATGGCTGTGATCTGCACCGGGTTTGAAAACCAGGAATCAAACAGAACATAGTCAGCATTCAGTCCCACGCGGAGGGCAGTGTCCAGTAAAGTCATCATTGCCTCTGGTGCTTTTGTCCGGGCAAGCTTGCGTCTTTTTCCTGCAAGAGTTCTGTTATCAAAGTTCTTTACCGGACCGATGATATTTGTATCTTTCGCAGATGCCAGCAAACAGCTGTTTACAGGAATCAATGTATTTCCATCACTCCAGCTTAAAGTAAGCATTCGGAATCCTTTTTTGAAATGCATATCCGTGTGGTCAAAAACTTTTGATCCCAGTTCTGTTTTCCTGCAGCTGGTGCGGTTAAAAAGACTATCATCAATGATGAAACATTTTTTCTGCTATCATTCGTCAGGCCTTTGATGTCGCGATTTACGATATCAGCAGCAAGAAGGGAAGTGAAACGGAGCCAGTTTGTCTTTGCAGAATTAAGGAAACGGTAGAACGTGTTCTTGGAAAACCTGCTTCCTTAAAAGAGCCGGTCTGTTGCTGCATATACATGCTTCTTCCGACAAAAATGTTGCTGAGTTTGTAACGAAACAGAGAAACCGGCGAAACGCCTTTTTCTTTCATGCCATTACATCTGGCAAGAAGCTTACTAACATGATATTTGGAAAAAAATCTCTGAACGCAATCAATTAGCTCGTTCTCATCTCAATGATTTTGTGGTATACTGGACATGGAATAAATCTCCTTTGTTAAAATGGTTTTGACAGTTATTTTACATTGCAGAAGAACAGCAGCATTAAGCTAAGAGTAATATCGGAGATCTATATGCAAACCAACAGAAAAAGTGACAATCTTTCCCACAAGGAGTGACTGCTTTTTTTGATTAGGGACCAGTGCGGCAGGGAGGAACAGCAGATGAAAGTTGTTTTGTTAGCGGGGGATTAGGAACGCGCATATCGGAAGAATCACAGTATAAACCGAAACCGATGATTGAAATAGGGGGAATGCCGATTCTATGGCATATTATGAAAGAATATTCCCACTATGGGTTTAATGAGTTTATCATTTGTGCCGGATATAAGCAACAAATGATTAAAGAGTGGTTTGCCGATTATTTTCTTAATACATCAGATGTTACGTTTGATTTTACACAAGGGAACAAGACGATTGTGCATAATCAGCACGCAGAACCGTGGAAAGTGACAGTAGTAGATACCGGATTAAATACGATGACCGGCGGAAGAATCAAACGTATTCAACCATACATAGGAAATGAAAGATTTTTAATGACGTATGGCGACGGTGTGTGCGATGTAGATATTGCAAAATTGGTAGAGTTCCATAAACAGCACGGTAAAATAGCAACGCTTACAGCTGTTATGTTAAGAGCAGCAAAAGGGCGTATTGGATATTGGCGGAGATAATGCGGTACATTCATTCAGAGAAAAAAAGTTTCATGGACAGCGCACCAATCAATGCCGGATATATGGTATTAGAGCCGGAGATTTTTGATTATATTGAAGGTGATGATACCGTCTTTGAAAGAGATTCCCTGGAAAGAGTTGCGGCTGAAGGGGAACTAATGTCGTACACGCATAATGGATACTGGCAATGTATGGATACAAAGCGTGAGATGGATATGCTGGAGAATTTGTGGCAGAGTGGGAATGCGCCATGGAAGTCATGGTAGGGAAAGAAGAAAAAATGTTTGAGAATAAAACAGAAGAGCAGGCAAAAAAGAAATATTAACTATGGTTGCAGAATATTGCAATACTTATCACAACAAAAAAAACCATACGAACCGGGGGATCGAATTACATATGCGGCAAGAGTATATGATCACGAAGAGATGTGCAACCTGGTGGATTCGGCATTGGAGTTTTTGGCTGACATCCGGAAGATATACGGAAAAGTTTGAGAAGGCATTTGCGGAGTATCTGGGTGTCCGCTATTGTTCGCTTGTAAACTCAGGGTTCATCTGCAAATCTTTGCGCATTTATGGCATTGACATCTCCGTTATTGGGAGAGCGTCGGGTAAAACCGGGAGATGAGATGATTACCGTCGCGGCCGGATTCCCTACAACGGTTACGCCTGCAATTCAGTATGGTGTGGTTCCGGTGTTTATTGATGTGACGATTCCGCAGTATAATATGGATGTTGCAATGCTGGAAGAAGCACTGTCTGAGAAGACGAAGCTGGTTATGGCGGCGCATACACTTGGTAATCCATTTGATCTGACGGCAGTGAAGGCATTCTGCGACAAACACAATCTGTGGTTAATCGAAGATAACTGTGATGCTCTTGGGACGAAGTATACAATGAACGGAGAAGAAAAGTTTACAGGAACAATCGGAGATATCGGAACATCAAGCTTTTATCCGCCGCATCACATGACAATGGGAGAAGGCGGAGCGGTATATACGGACAACCCATTGTTAAATAAGTGCATTCGCTCTATGAGGGATTGGGGACGCGACTGCGTATGCGGCTCCGGCCAGATAACCTTGCGGGCATCGATTTGACTGCCAGTATGGGGAACTTCCGTTAGGATATGATCATAAGTATGTATATTCTCATTTTGGATACAACTTAAAGGCAACGGATATGCAGGCTGCAATTGGATGTGCACAGATTGAGAAGTTCCCGGCTTTTGTAGAGAGAAGAAGAGCAAACTTTGATCGTTTAAAGGGAGCTTTGGCAGGAACGGAGGACAAACTGATTCTTCCGGTGCCGTGTGAAAATGCAAAACCCAGTTGGTTTGGATTTTTAATTACCTGCAAGGAAGGTGTAGACCGCAATAAAGTTGTGCGGTATGTAGAAGATCATGGCGTTCAGACGAGAATGCTGTTTGCCGGAAACGACAAAACATCCATGCTTTGATCAGATGAGAGCAAGCGGAAAGGGATACCGTATTGTCGACGAACTTAAGAATACAGATCGTATTATGAATGATACATTTTGGGTAGGTGTATATCCCGGAATGACAGATGAGATGATTGACTATATGGCTCAGACGATTAAGGAAGCCGTGGAATAGCGCAAAGTGTTATGAGCCGAATAGTATGCTGCTTTTGCAAAAGCATATGAGAGGTATGAAAATAATGGATTTATCATTCTACAAAGACAAGAGAGTGCTGATTACCGGACATACCGGTTTTAAAAGGGGTCATGGATGTGCAAGCTGCTCATTATGGCTGGAGCAAAGGTGACGGGCTATGCGTTAGAGGCACCTACCGATCCGAGTCTGTTTGAGATGTGCAGGATTGCGGATGGAATGAATTCAATTGTCGGAGATATCCGTGATCTGGAGCACTTAAAAGGTATTTGCAGAAGTACAGCCTGAAATTGTAATTCATATGGCGGCGCAGCCTTTGGTGCGGGAATCGTATCAGAATCCGGTATATACATATGAGACGAATGTAATGGGAACGGTTCATATTATGGAATGTGTGCGCTTAAATCCTTGTGTGAAGTCTTTTGTGAATGTGACGACAGATAAGGTGTACCTTAATAAAGAGTGGGAGTGGGGATACCGTGAGAACGAGGAATTAAATGGTTATGATCCGTACTCTAATTCAAAATCCTGTTCGGAATTGGTAACAAGCAGCTATTTGAAATCATTTTTCAGGACAGTGATACTGCTATTACAACCTGCAGAGCAGGAAATGTAATCGGCGGAGGTGATTTTGCGACTGATCGTATTATTCCGGATTGCATCAGAGCTGTGGAAAAAGGAGAAGAGATTGTTGTGCGCAACCCGTTTTCGACAAGACCATACCAGCATGTGCTAGAGCCGGTGGCAGCATATTTGATGATTGCAAAAGGGCTCAGTATGAAGATAAGAAGTTTGCAGGAAATTATAATGTCGGACCGGATGAGACAGATTGCTGGACGACAGGCAATTTGGTAGAATCTTTTTCTGTAAAGAGTGGGAGAAACAGACTGGTACACAGGTTACATGGGTGAACAAGTATGATGGTGGTCCTCATGAGGCAAATTTCCTGAAGCTGGATTGCTCTAAGATTAAGAGAACCTTTGGCTGGAAACCAGTCTGGAATGTGGAAAAGACCATGGAGAAGATCGTGGAGTGGTCAGACTGCTACTTAAAGCGGGGGGATATTGTGGAATGCATGGAACGGCAGATTGAGGAATTCTGCAGATAGAATAATTTAGGCGCAAAGTGATTGGTAAGATTGTAGGTTTGTCAAACATATGTTACATCAAACTCAATAAATTCCTTTAGGACAGTCTGTGGTGACTTCCAGCCATGTGGACGCATTGGAAAAACGGATATAATCCCTTTTGTTATAGATCTGTAATTGTTTTGAAAAGTCACTAAAGGAATAGAAGGTATGTGTTGCATAAAATCGTTCATTATCTTTGCGATGACTGCGTTCTACTTTGCCATTGTGGCGCGGTGTAAATGGACGAATCTTCCGGTGCTCAATTCCATGTTTGAGTAATTCTTCTTCAAAAAGGGTTATATTGCCCTCGCGGACGTTGTACGAGAATCGTTTGGAAACTCTTGCCCATTATCAGTTTGAACACACTCAATAGGCAGAGGGAAATGCTTTATCAAATGCTGAAGAAATACCATGGAAGAATAGGAACTGTGTTCCTCGAAAGCTTCTACAAAACGCCAGCGTGAATACTCATCAATCGCGGTATATTGGTAAAACTTTTGTCCCGTTGCTTCGTTGACGAGGCAGGCAGATGGAACAATTTTACGTCAATCTGAATACGTTGTCCCGATATTTCATCTGTTCATAAGGCTTAGCAATGTATTTTATGTAATTGTTAACTTGCTAAGCTTGTTACAGTCGTTTCCAGATTTTTTAGATATTGTTCCTCATATTCATTTGGAGATAAATATCCACAATGACTATGAATACGGACGGTGTTGTAGAACGTCTCGATATATTCAAAAAATCAATTTATATGCATGAGTATAATTGAAAATTTTGAAACGATTAATCCACTCTCGTTTTAAAAGGGCATGGAACGATTCTATGCAAGCATTGTCCCAAGGATAAGCCTTCTTGGAATAGCTGTGAATCATTCCTTCCGTTGCCTTGTGAAATGCTTCTGATACATATTGACATCCTCTGTCACAATGAAAAATAAGCGGATTTTCAATATGTCTGGACTGTTTTGCCTTTTCAATACATTTTACTACATGAGATGCCTCCAGCGTCTCACTTAGTACCCAGGAAATGATTTTTCTGGAATATAGATCCATAATACTGGTAAGATATACAAATCCTTCATATGTCCAAATATAAGTGATATCTGAGCACCATACAGCATCTGGATGTTCTGGATTAAATTTTTCGTTCAAAATATTTTTTAGTTTCTGGCTTAGATCAGAATCAATGGTTGTTTGAGTATACGGTTTGATCCATTGCGCTTTTATTCCCATTTGACGCATATAATTTCCCACTGTTTTTCAGTAATAGTTTCTCCGGATTTCCGCAATTCAGCTGCAATTTTAGGAGCACCATAGTTTTGATGTGAATCATCATAAATCTTTTGGATTTTTTCTTTTAAAACAGTTCGACGAATAGACGTGTCCGAAGGAACCCGCTTCTTCCATGCATTATAACCAGATCGTGAAACGTCCAATTTTTTCAGTATCCCGCTGACAGAAACTTGACGTTTCACAGGCAGGTTGTTAATTTCTTCTACATATTTAGATGTAGCAGCGTAAAGAGTTTTTGTCATTTTCCCAGAATACCGATTGCTTTTTTTAACACTTCAAGTGCATCCTTTGTATCGCGTAATTCTCGTTGCAGACGTGCGATTTCTTTTGCTTCATCACTTGCGTAATTGCCTGAACCACGAGTAGGAACAGTTCCTTCATGTTCCTTTGCTGATTTCATCCAAGTCTTTAGTGCTGATTCACTAATTCCAAGATTTTCAGCACACTTACGAAGCGCAATCTCAGGATGCTCCAACCGATATCTTACTGCATCTTCCTTAAACTCTTGTGAATACCTTGTACCTCTTGCCATAACCATTCTCCTCTCTTGATCTATGACTATCATATAATATTTATTGAAAATGGTCATGTTTATTTTGTACTATTTATATTCGATTGCAGGATTGAATGGAACGGGAAAAAGCACGATTGCGAAGAGCGTATTTGCAGCCGTAAATGCCCGGAAAAATATTGCCGGGAAGATTCGGAATGATCAAAGACAGTCTATAGAGGATGAACTGGAACAGTGGCTTGAGCAGAATAACGATTTTGATGATATCATGCTCTTTTTGAGGCTCATGAGGAACTGACACAGCATATTTAGAAGCGTATGAGAATGAGAAGTGGGAGAAAGATGAGATCTATGAAAAGACAAAGAAAATAATTAAAGAATATTGTGCCGATAATATCCTGGATACTAGCGATATAGAAGAACCAGTTGAAGAAATAGTAAGGATTTTGAATAGAAATCTTGATGAGTATGTACGTTTTTTTTGTGGAACAATATTACCAGAATGTTTTTAGAGACCAAATAAATCCAATTGGTACAGAAAAGACAGCATTTGTAAATTATAGAAAGACAGATGAAGAAAAGACAGTAACATCTTCGGTATCATTTCAGCATAATAAGATGAGTATCATTGGAAAAATACTCACACTTCAGCAGGAAAACGCTATCTATATTGAAACACATAGTGTTTTGGATTTTTGTCAGAATTTAGGAAGACGTTCCAACCGCACAGGAGGATGACGCTGCCGACGAGGGAATTGTTAAGCAGTCTGTCGGCAGAAAGAAAATTGACGTTTGCGCAGCAGCAGAACAGGAACGCAATCAAAAGATTGTGCAGGATATTGCTGAAAATATTACACATGGACATTTGCAGAAAAGTAAAAATGGAACAATCGAATTCTGGGATGAAGGCATTAATGAAAAAATAGAAGTTTCTAATATGTCGGCAGGTTTAAAGATATTTACCGCATTGCAGCAACTGATCAGTAATTATTCACTCAAGAGGGGGATGTTCTCATTGTAGATGAGCCGGAGGTAAATCTGCATCCGACATGGCAGATCACGTTAGCAGAAATCTTGGTACGGATCTATAAGGAATTGGGGATTTTCATTCTGGCAAATTCCACAGCCCATATTTTATACGGGCGATAGAAGTAAAGATGGCAGAGTATGAGTGTGCACTTCAAGGACGCTATTATTTCATGAAGCAGGATGAGAATGCTTATATAAGCACGGATGTAACGGAAAATACAAATGAAATATATGACGCATTGTACCAGCCTTTGAATTTACTGTGAGCATGAGGACAAAAGATGAATGATAGACTGATCAAGGATTATCGACCATATCTGGCAAAATTGAGTGAACTTTCTTATGACAGAGAACATAAGGTATCTCTGATTGAAGATGAGGATATGAGTCACAGGATGTTCAATTTTGACGGTATCTCTGATAAGTTTTCTGAAAAGATACGCGGAGAAAAGAATATGTCTTGTGATGGATATTATGAAAAAACGTCACAGGATACATATCTGGTTGAGTTTAAAAAATCAGGAAGAGGGTAAGATTGATAAGAAATGGCTGAAAAATAAGATATATGACAGTATTGCAACAGTAGTAATGAATGAGAATGTTACGAGAACGGATGTGGCGGGACGAGTGACCGTCATTATTGTATATAATGACGCAAATCATGGAGAAAAGACAGACAGTGATTATTCTACATCGGAGGCATTTAACCGGTTTAGTGAGAAGTTAGGGGGAACTTTCTGGAAGAAAAGATGTGGATTCGCTGCCTAAGAAGTTTGATTTGGAGAGATACAAAGGAATACTTTTTAAAGACGTCTATACAGTTGATAGAAGAAATTTTGAAAAGTATTTTTTAAAGATCCTTTTTGAGTAGAAAATCAGAAATGAGAGTATCGGATATGGAAAAAGACCCATTTAAAAAATATTTGAAGGAATCTGAGCCGGATAAAGCGAGCAAAGGTTATGCGTGGAGTACAGCAATCGGACTTCAGGCGGTAGATGGACTCAGACCATCCAGATATTTAATTGATACAGCTATTCAAAATATTGAGGGCAAGATCACTTTAAAAGACGCACAGAATCTTATTAACAGTTATTATGAAGAAAGCACTGTACATGTATCAGCTGATGAACGCACAGAAGAAGCAGATAAGGTTTCTTCCCGTATCGCGGAGATCCTGTCGGAAAACGCTTTTTTTCTTTTTCGCCGAATGAATATATCTCTATTCATCACAGACTCTTTAAAGGGATTTACAAACATGCAGGAAAGATAAGAGATTATAATATCACAAAAAAGAATGGGTACTTGATGGAGCAAGCGTTATATATGGTAGCGCATCAGAATTGAGATCCACACTTGAATATGACTTTTTGCAGGAAAGGGCTATAGTTACAAAGGGCTTTCAATGGATGAAATTATTCATCACTTTGCGGTGTTTGTTTCAGATTGTGGCAAATTCATATTTTTGGATAAGGTAATACAAGAACAACAGCAGTATTTTTTTTTATTAAATATCTGAGAACACTTGGATTTTCAGTAACGAATAGTATATTTGCTGAAAATGCATGGTATTTAGGAATGCACTTTGTACGTGAATTATACTGATTTACAAAAGGTGTTCATGAAACAACAGAGTATCTGGAGGTATTTTTTAGAAATCTACTTTTAAATGAGAAAAATGAGCTCCACAATCGTAGCCTGCACATAAGTGGACTTTGGGATGATAAAAAGTGACATTGGAGAAGGAAAAGTGGACATTGAAACCCGAAAAGTGGATATTGAAATTGGAAAAGTGGACATTGAAACCCCGAAAGTGGATATTACACATACAGTGGCGGGGAAAGCGATAGATTTTTCTGCTCGACACTTACCCATATCGATATATTTTTGAAAAATTTGGCTACGATAAAAATATTCGGAAGAAAAGCAATTATGGATACCCTGGAGCTGAAAAGCTCTGGGGGCGTCTAAACTGATATCAAATTTGTTACAAGCTGATATTATAGAGCCAGTATCGTGACACGGAAAGGGAAAGTATAAATTTAAAGAATAAATTGACATGGCAAGGCTGTGGAAAATCCTCCCAGCCCATTCCCCGTTGTAATCCCTGACGAAAAAGATTATACTAAGGTGAAACCATAATCAGGAAGAACAGAGGGGGAATGAATTTTGAAAAAGAAAAAATTACTACAACTGTTATCGGGAGCCCCGACAGCGGCGATCCTGATCTCGGGAATGGTGTGGCTGTTGCCGCACAGGAACTGAACGGGACAGCGGGAGAGTATGCACAGGCAGAGCAGATCGAGGAAGCTGCAGTGCAGACGGAAGAGACGGAACAGACCGAGGAGATGACGGAACAATCGGACGGGACAAAACAGTCAGAAGAGATTGCCGTGCAGTCGGAGGCGACAGAAGCGGTTGAGGAGACAACAGAGCAGACCGAGGAGACGCAGACAAAAAACAGATGAACTGCGTCGGAATTACTGCAGCTTCTGGAGCAAAAGACAGTCATGGCGACAGTCTATCTCGCAGATCTCTATGAGGTGCGCGAGGAGCCGGATGCAGACAGCGCCGTAGAGGGAAGCCTGCCGTCCGGTAGTCGTGTGCTGCTTAAGGATGTAGCGATTGATGGCGGCAGCGTCTGGTACTATGTCATGTTTGCAGTGGACGGGCAGGAGCGGTACGGCTATATTGAAGCAGCACATCTTGTCACGAGTGATACGGATTTCAGAGCATGGGAGGAGAAGCTTGGCGCTGCGGATGAAGTGGCGGGTGAGAAGCTCAAAAAGAGCGGCAACCAGGACATTCTTGCGTTCCCGGAGTCCTACCGGGCAGCACTCACACAGCTTAAAAGCATCCCATCCGAACTGGACGTTTGTACCGATGCAGACGAATCTGGAGTGGAGCAGTGTTGTGAGCGCAGAGATGCAGAACAACAGAAGCTGGGTGCATCAGAGCAAAGGGGACAACTGGAAGGCGGAGGCTGCCTCCCAGAGCGGCTGGTACATTGCGTCGCAGTCGGCAGTGGAATACTGTCTGGATCCGCGTAATTTTACTAACGATTCCTACATATTTATGTTTGAGCAGCTGACATATAATGCGCAGTACCACACGGTGGATGCGGTTTCCAATATTGTGTCCGGCTCTTTTATGCAGGGAGAAGTGCCGGGAGCGGGGGACAACCTATGCGCAGGCATTTTATGACATCGGAAACAGTCTCGGAGTCAGCCCGTTTTTCCTGGCATGCAGAGTATATCAGAGCAGGGAAGCGCGGGAACATCGCCGCTGATTTCCGGAAACTATCCTGGGTATGAGGGATATTACAACTACTACAACATCGGAGCAACCGGAACGACAACGACAGACGTCTACGTCAACGGTTTGAAAAACCGCCCAGAATAAAGGCTGGGATACCAGAATGAAAGCCTTGACCGGTGGTGCACAGTATATCTCGCAAAATTATATCTTAAAAGGACAGGACACCCTTTATCTGCAGAAATTTGATGTGGACGCTTCCTATAACGGATTGTATTCCCATCAGTATCAGCAGAATATCACAGCACCGATGACGGAGGGCGGAAAGATCCGGACAGCGTACAGCCAGACCAACGCGCTGGAGAATCCGTTTGTGTTCAAAATCCCGGTATACAACAATATGCCGGCAACAGCATGCCCTTCGCCGGACGATCAGGACAATACCGCGACAGCTGCGGCGCTGCGTGCGTTTGTGGTGCGTCTGTATGAGGATGCGCTGGGCCGTACCTCCTATCAGGATTCGGAGATCGACTACTGGTATCAGGCGCTGCGCAACGGAGAGAAAACGGGCGCAGAAGTTGCACAGGGATTTTTCTTCAGCGATGAATTCAAAAATAAGAATCTCTCCAATGAGGCGTATGTAAACCTTCTGTATCAGGTAATGTTTGACAGACAGGCGGATGACAGCGGAAAGGCAGACTGGCTTGCAAAGCTCTCCAACGGAATGAGCAGGGAGTATGTATACCGCGGATTTGCAAATTCACAGGAGTTTGCAAATGTGTGCAGCCAGTACAGCGTGATCCAGGGAACGGTGACACTGGGAAGCTACCGGGATCAGAATGAGGGGTAACGTCGTTTGTAAACCGGCTTTATGTGAAACTTCTGGATCGTCAGGGAGAGGATGAAGGAATTGAAAACTGGTGCAGAACGATCCTGACAAAAGCGGATACGACGGAAAATGTAGCGCATGGATTCGTATTCTCACAGGAATTTTTGAACAAAAATACATCCAATGAGGAGTTTGTCAAGATCATGTACCGTACATTCTTAGACCGTGAATACGATCAGGCAGGGCTCAATGACTGGGTTGGCCAGCTGAATTCCGGAGTTGGGAGAGAGCAGGTATTCCATGGATTTGCGGGAAGTACGGAATTCCATAACCCGATGGCTGAGTACGGCGTGGACTAGAATCGGCTTTGCAAAAATAAAAGAAAAATTAAGAATTTTTTTCGGCCTTTCGATTGTCAAGTGCAGACAATAAAAGTTATAATGAAAGCACAATAGCTATGCTGTGACATAGAGAAGGAGGAAATGTAGTGAAATTTAACAAGTGGGTGAAAAGTGTAACGGCTGCCGTTGTCTTAAGTCTGGCACTTTCCGTGACGGCATTCGGTGCGGAGGCAGATGCGGACGAGCTTACGATGGTGACAAGTGAGCAGACGGAGATGAAAGAGGGAATGGTTGGGGCAGGAGCGCATGCATCGATTTATCCGGATCCGACGATGTATGATGCAACATTTTCCAACAATACCAAGATCAACCTGCTCTTCAACGTCAGAACGTTCGGCAATGATATGGAGCGCTATGAGATCCGTATTTTCAAGGGCAGTACAGAGAGCTCGGCAAATCTGGTTGCAAGAAAGAATGCGGATTTTAATACGACAAAGGGAACATCCGACATTACATACAGCTGGGACACAACGGATTACAGCAAATACACGCCGGGAACCTATACGATCAGCTGTACCTCATTTTATAATTCTACAAACGGGGATGTAGTTAATCAGAAGGAAATGTTTACGGTAACACTGGAGGACTACCGCCTGATTCTGGACAGACAGTTTGTGCAGCGCCTCTACGAGAAAGTATTCCAGAGAACCGCCGATACAGCAGGCTTGAATGACTGGAGCAACAAGCTGTACAACGGAACGACGACCGGTGCGACGACTGCATGGAATTTTTCTTCAGCCCGGAGTTCGGCAATAAAAATACAACAAACGAGCAGTATGTGAACATTCTGTATCAGGCGCTGTTTGACCGCAATGCAGATACGGATGGCAAGGCAAACTGGGTGAGCTTTACTGGATAACGGAGTGTCCCGTGCGTATGTGCTGAAAGGATTTACCGATTCGTCAGAGTTCAACAATCTCTGCAGCGTGTATGGAATTCGGCAGGGAACCATAACGACGTCCGAGAACCGCGATAAGAATCCGCAGGTAACGGCATTTGTGAACCGCTTATATACGATCGCAATGAACCGTGCCGCAGATGTCAATGGTCTGAATGACTGGACGGGCAAGCTGCTGGCGAAGACAAAGACACCGAAGCAGGTGGCATCCGGATTCGTATTTTCACAGGAGATGGCCAACCGGAATCTCAGTAACCAGGAGTATGTGACGATGCTTTACCGTACGATGATGGACAGAGAGCCGGATGAGGCAGGCCTGAATGACTGGGTAACCAGACTGCAGTCAGGTACCAGCCGCCAGAGCGTATTTGACGGTTTTGCCGACAGTACAGAGTTTGACAACATTGTACGTGCATACGGATTAAAGTAAATAATACGTCCCGGTAGGACATACAGTTTCATACAGAGGAAGAAAGAGCCCGCGCTGTCGATTTGACAGCGCGGGCCTTTTTGGTCATAGACAGGTCTGTCAGATCCTGGGGAAGGATGACCGGAAAAATTAAGAAAATATACATATTTTGTAAATTGACGTTGTCCCCGGTACGTGTATAAGTAAAATTGGTAGAAATATGTTATTTAGACAGAGGAAGGATCAGGATGAAGAAAAGAGTACTAGCGTGTATACTGGCGGCAGCGCTTCTGACAACCGGAATACCGGGAGAACAGGCAGCGATGGCACAGAGCCTTACGGAAAACGGAACGGAGATGGCGACAGAAGAAACAAATCCGGAAAGCACATCGGAGGAAACGGAAGCGGCATCTGTGACGGAAACAGAAGCGCAGACGTCGACAGAGAGAGAGACGGAAGATGTGGCAGAAGGCTCGGAGAGTCAGTTGACAGAGACGGCAGAGACCGAAGCAGCAGAGGAGACCGAAGCGGCAGAGGGAACCGGCGGCAGAGGGAACCGAGAAGACAGAGGAGACCGAAGAGACGGAAGCAGTAGAGAAGACAGGGCACTTAAAGGCATCCGGCGCTGTGGCAGAGGAAGCGTTGGAAGAAGACCCGCAGGCGGGTACCTCCATGAGCAATGAGGAGCCGGAGAGCACATCGAATATCAAAAGCTCATCGGCGACTTACAGTGGATATACCGGAAGCTCCTATATACATAACGGGCGGTACGACAGTGGTTATAAGATTGTGAACGGAATCGACGTTTCTTATCACAATGGAGATATTAACTGGTCGGCGGTCAAGGCAGCCGGAATTGATTACGCGCTGATCCGTGTGGGATACCGCGGAATGTCGAACGGAGGATTGTTCGATGATTCCAAGTATCGAGCCAATATCCAGGGCGCATTGAATGCCGGATTGAGAGTCGGTGTCTATATTTTCTCACAGGCAACCACACAGGCGGAGGCAGCGGAAGAGGCAAATTATCTTTTAAATAGAATCTCTGGCTACAATATCACACTGCCGGTGGTCATAGATTATGAATTCGGCACAAACCATAGTGGACGTCTTGCGGATGCCAATCTGGATATTGATACGGCAACGGCAGTTGTGAATGCTTTTGTACCACGGTGCAGTCGGCAGGATATACGCCGATGGTCTATGCGAATAAGACCATGCTGCAGTCTTACATAAGAGGCGAGATTCTGGACGACTACTATAAGATATGGCTTGCCAATTATACGACGCAGACGACGTATGCAGGCGAGTATTACGCATGGCAGTATAGCAGCAAGGGCGGCGTGAGCGGTATAAGCGGTTACGTGGATTGCAATTTCTTCTATGTAAGAGATAATTATCAGAATGCACAGCTGTATGTGACCAGGCTGTATGAGAGCCTTCTGGAGCGTGAGCCGGATGCAAGCGGCATGAATGCATATGCCGCTGCAATTTCGGAGGAGACGATGACCGCTGCCGATGTTGCGGTTGATATCATTTCCAGCAGTGAATTTAAGAATAAGAACTACACGAATGAGGTGTACGTGCGGAAGCTTTACGCGGCACTTTTTTGCCAGAAGTCCGCAGGATTCGGAAGTCAGCAACTGGGTGGAGGTTCTGTCCAACGGAGTCTCACAGAAATATGTGTTAAAAGCAGCTGATTGGGTCGTCAGAGTTTGCGACAGTGTGTTCCTATTATATGTTTTCACCGGGAACAGTGAGCCTGACGGAGAACCGTGATCAGAACTACAATGCGACGGCGTACGTGATGCGCTGCTACCGCAAGATCCTTAGCAGGGATGCGGATGTGTCCGGTCTGAATACATGGACAGGCAAGCTGATTGCCGGTAACGGTGGAGCTGAGATCGTAAAAGATCTGGTAATGAGCGAAGAGTTTCGTAATCTGAACAAGTCTGATGCGGAATTTGTGGACATCCTCTATGCGGCAATGCTGGATCGAAGCTCGGACGAGTCCGGAAAGAATACCTGGCTTTCAACCTTAAATGATGGTGTTTCCTATGTCTATGTTATCAACGGTTTTGCGGGGTCGACAGAATTTGGAAATATCTGTTCCGGTTATGGAATCACACCGGGACAGGCGGAGATCACAGAGGCGAGAGACAAAAATATCAAGGTGACGCAGTATGTCAACCGGTGCTATGAGAAGGCGCTTGAAGAACCGGAGAGACGGACGGTATCAATTACTGGTGTTCCATCATTCTTTCGGGGGCACAGTCGCCGAAGAATGTGGCGTACGGATTTGTATTTTCACAGGAATCTGAAAACCAGAACCGAAACAATGCGGATTACACAGAAATGCTTTACAACCTGTGCCTGGGCAGAGCATCTGAGGCTGCCGGAAAAGCAGACTGGGTCGGCCGGCTGGAGCAGGGAACTTCCAGAGAAGAGGTATACTGGGGATTTGCGAACTCACAGGAGTTTGAAAATATCATCGCAAGCTACGGCCTGTAATGATTATAGAAAAGGAGCATTAGGTATGAAGAAACGGATTGCAGCAATACTGCTGTTGGGATGCATGGTAATGGGAAGTATTGGGGACACAGGCACAGGTATCCGCAGCAGAAGTGGCAGAAACTGTAACGGAGGGAAGAAAACAGAGCAGACATCTGAAGAGACGTCCTGTGGACACCGCCGCAGCAGAGAGTACGGAGACCGCGGAAAATACGGAGACTGCGGAAAATACGGAGACTGCGGAAAGCACGGAGTCTGCGGAGCCTGTGAAAGCGGCAGCTGCCGACACAACAGAGAACGAGACAGAAGCGACCGCAGAGGAGATTACACATCCGACAGGTTTGCTGGATCTTAACGTGATCAATGTCGGAACGATTGCAGAAGATGATATTTTAGACGAAACAGAGGCAAACAGCAGCAAGAGTTCCAGTGTATATGCAGCAGCGTGGGATGCTTATTCGTCCAATTACGTGTATAATATGCTTTCGACGGAAGAGCGCAAATTCTGGGATGGACTGGATGCATCCTGCAGACAGGTGCTTCTTGGTACGGATAATCTGACGGATGGACATATACCGTATGTATCCTGCGGAAGCCTGAATTCAAACAGAATTACGTATGTGGCATATATGTTCCGTTACATGAATCCACAGTATTATTTTATCAATGTGTCTTTGTATCAGGGAGGCAGCAGCAGCGTATGGTATGCGGCATTCGGTGTCTATTCTGCCTTTCAGAATGGTACGGCGAGAAGCACTGCAACACAGAGTGTGAAGAATCAGGTGGATACCTGGAAAAAATACGGTCAACTCACTCAGCTCTGAGGCGGAAAAAGTAAAAATGATTCACGATCTCATTGTGCAGAAAGTGGATTATAATACGGATATTTATGGCAACTCGTTTAATGAAGATACGGCATACACACAGTCGGTATACAGCGTATTCTGCATGGATAAGACCGTCTGCGCTGGATATGCGCAGGCGTTTGAGATGATGTGCAACGGCGTGGGTGTTGACTGTATTGCGGTGACAAGTGATGACCATGAGTGGAATAAGGTGCGTATCAACGACTCTTGGTATAATGTAGACTGTACCTGGGCAGATCAGAGCACCATCGACTATGAATATTTTGAGCGGAGCGACGCCGTATATGATGCGGATCTGGCAAGCTATGCAAGCTCCCACGCAGAAGAATCCTACTGGAGTGAGTATCTTCCGGCGTGTACAGCTTGGATAGTGGGGCAACTACTCTGATCCGGGCACCCTGCCGACGATCACACAGCAGACCGCACAGCCGCAGATTTCGGTTACGGCGAACAACAATGTCAATTATGTGACGATAACGAGCAGTACGCCGAATGCGATCATCTATTATACAATCAACTGGAGATACACCGACGCCGGCTTACACGAGATCGGAGAAATATTCGTCGACATTTACACTGGGCGGAAGCTGCACGGTCAAGGCGGTGGCAGTATGTGATACCTACTGGGACAGTAATGTGGCAAGCAAGAGTGTGACGGCAGCTACAGGAACGACAGGAACGACAGGAACTACAGATACATCGGATACGACGGACACAACAACGCAGCACAAGGCGGCGCCGTTTGTAAAACTGTTGTACCAGTATGTGCTGGACCGCTCTGCAACACAGTCTGAGGTCGACTACTGGGTAGGCCGGCTTGAGAACGGAAGTACCGGAGCAGAGGGTTGCCTACGGTTTTATTTCAGTCGAGGAATTCCAGAACAAGAATTACAGCGACGCAGATTACGTGTGAGCATCTGTACTTAAGCCTGATGGGACGTGCATCGGATGCGGACGGAAAGGCAGACTGGGTGACACATCTGAAGAATGGCGTGTCCAGACTCTATGTGTTCCGGCAGTTTACGGATTCCACAGAGTTCGGAAATCTCTGCAATACCTATGAGATTGAGAGAGAACGGTTGCGTTGACCGAGAACCGGGATCAGAATTACAATGTGACACGCTTTGTGGCAAGAAATTATACCGAGTTTCTGGGACGTACCTATGATGTGGATGGTTTAAATGATTGGAGCGGACGCATCAACAGCGGATACGGAATGGAAAAATGTGGCGTATGGCTTTGTATTCTCACAGGAGTGCATCAACATGAACCTCTCAAACAGCGATTATGTTAAGATGCTCTACCGCGGTATTTTCGGACGTTCGTATGACGATGACGGAGCTGAATGACTGGGTGAGCCAGCTGGACAACGGTACCTCCAGAGAGACTGTATTCTGGGGCTTTGCAAACTCACAGGAATTTGCAAATATGGTTGCCAGTTATGGATTATAAATGGACAAAACGTATATAAAATGCTATAGTAGCAGTAGGGAAGGAATCCGGCAGGATTCCTTCTGTAGTATACGGGGAAAGCGAGATATGGAGATTATGAAGAGACGTGTGTTAGCGGCTTTTCTGGCAATGATACTCACATGTGGTGTGGCATTTCCGGGCAATGCAGTCTATGCAGCGGAAGTGACGGAGACAACGGTGGAGAGTGACGCGGCTGCTGAAGAGACGGCGGTGCAGACAACGGATGCGGCTGTCAGAAACGAAGCCAGAGGAAAGCACAGAGCAGCCGGAAACAACAGAAACAGCCGAAGCAGCAGTGACAGAAGCGACGGAGGCGGAAGAGACGGAAGCAACAGAGGCGGCGGAGAGCAAGCCTGCGACAGAGATGAGCGCGGCAGAAGATGTGGCTGCCGTAAAAGTGACAGAGAATATGAAGTATGCAGCTTCCGGCAAGTGCGGCGACAATCTGACATGGAGCTATAATAAGGGCGTGCTTACGATCAGCGGAAGCGGTGCGATGTATGATTATCCGGTATATGATACGCCGGGATCCCCGCAGTGCATGCCGTGGTATGCTTGCAAATACATCGATTACGGCGGTAAATATTGCAGAGGGAGTGACATCCATCGGGGCATGTGCGTTCTGGGGCTGCAGTTCCTTGGCAAGTGTGACGACACCGTCGACGATCTCAACGATCGGATTTGGGGCATTCACAGATTGTACCCGCCTTCAACAGGCAACGATCAAGTCCGGTTTTGTGGGGAGTCAGCGTTTATCCGCTGTACGGCACTTAATACAGTTACGGTGGGAAGCGGTGTAACCGGATTCGGAATCAGTGCTTTTGAGAACTGTACCGGACTGACCGGCGTGTATATCAGCGATCTCGCTGCATGGTGCAGGATTGATTTCGGCGGCTATCTGGCAAACCCGCTTCAGTTTGCAAAACATTTGTATCTGAATGATTCGGAAGTGACAAATCTGCAGATTCCGGACGGTGTGACTGCGATCAGCGATTACGCATTTGAATACGGACAGAATATTACAAGCGTGTAACAATTCCCTCCAGTGTAACTACGATCGGTGATTACGCATTTTATCTTTGCGATGGCATCCGGACTGTGAATCTGCCGGCTGACGGACTGACCCGCATCGGGGCGAGTGCATTTGACAGCTGCTCGGGACTTACCAGTATTGCAATTCCAAATAGTGTGTCCTACATTGGAACGTTCGCGTTTGCGTGGGCGCCGATTGAATCCGCCAATATCTATCAGGGCGTGATTGAGAGCCATGCATTTGAGGGATGCGGATGTATCTCGAATGTTACGATCGGAAGCGGTGTTACATATATCGGCGATAACGCATTTAACCGGTGTGCCGGATTGCGCACAGTGCAGTACGGCGGTTCCAGAGCGCAGTGGAGAGCGTTGGAGATCGGAGCAAATAATGAGGCACTGACCGGCGCGAGTGTTACCTGCAGCGGAAGCGGAAGTGCCAGCACCGACGGCGTGGACCGGACGAAGATTCATGTCGGCGGGACCGTAAAATACGGTTCTTACGAGCAGGATAACAATACTTCCAACGGCGCTGAGACCATTGAGTGGACGGTACTGGATATTCAGGGCGATAAGGCGCTTGTGATCAGCAAGAATGTCCTGGATTTCCAGCGGTATTATCCGAACCTGCAGACAACGGTTACATGGGCGAACAGCAGTATCCGTACCTGGCTGAACGATTCCTTCTATAATGCGGCGTTTAGTGATGGACAGAAGTCGGGAATTTACACAACATCGGTATCCGGAGAGTCGAATACCGTATTCGGAACATCCGGCGGATCGGCGACCAGTGACAAGATCTTTTGCTCAGCGCTTCGGAGGCTGCCAACTATCTGAATACGGACGGCAAGCGAATGGCGAACTGCACAGAGTATGCTCTCAGCAGAAACGGAGACTCGGCGCCCGCAATACAACGACACAGAGTTCCTATTGGTGGCTGCGGACTCCGGGTATCTATACATACGATGCCATGTATGTACATTACACAGGTTCGCTCCGCTACGACGGTATGGCAGTGGCAAATGTGATCGGCGGCGTCCGGCCGGCAATGGGGTGAACAAGAATGTGGTCGAGGTCGTGCCGGAAAGCAATCGTGAGATTACGGAAGATCCGATTGAACAGTTTGTAACCCGTCTGTATCAGGTCTGCTTAAACCGTGAACCGGATGATGCGGGCTTAAATGACTGGGTGAACAGATTGTCATCCGGACAGGCATCCGGTGTAGAGGTGTCATACGGATTTGTGTTCAGCCAGGAATTCCAGAATTACAATTACTGCAACACCGATTACGTAAAGCAGCTCTATCGCGCGTTCATGGGACGAATATGACCAGGGCGGTTCTGGATGACTGGGTCGGCAGACTTGAGACAGGAAACGACCAGAGAGGAAGTATTCAACGGATTTTCGCAGAGCGAAGAGTTTAACAATCTGTGTACCCAGTATGGTATTACGAGGGAGACGGTATTGCTGTTCCGCAGTACGGAACAGTTCCGAGAGGAGCATGTACGGTCTGCGGTGCCACAGACGGTGTGACGGCATTTGTGACCAGACTTTATAATATCTGCCTGGACCGCAATCCGGATACGGACGGATTAAACGACTGGACGAACGGACTGTGGGATCACACAAAGAGCGGCGGTTCAGTAGCGCAGGGATTTATTTTCTCCCAGGAGTTTAAGAATAAGAATCTGAACGACAATGATTATGTGGAGTATCTGTACCGTGCATTTTTGACCGGAGTGCAGATGCGGGCGGCAAGGCAGACTGGGTAAGCCGCATGCAGACGCAGGGATACAGCAGGGAAGATGTATTTAACGGATTTGTCGGCAGTGAAGAATTCAATAATCTGTGCAAAAAGTATGGAATAACGAGAGACTAAAGCGGGATAACAGAGTTTGCAATCTGCATCAACCAGAGATAGGGAGGAACTGAATGAAAAAGATACGAAGATCGCTGGCGGTTTTTATTGCTGCTTTCGTCATGATTACAGGAGCCGGTCTTCTGACGGGGAAGACCGTTCCGGTGCGGGCGGAGGATAATGTCACCGCGTTTGTGGATCGGATGTATCAGGTGTGCCTTGGCCGCACGGCGGACGAGGGAAGGCAGGGCAGACTGGGGAATCGTCTGCAGACCGGAGAGGCAAGAGGCGCTGATGTGGCGTACGGATTTGTGTTCAGTACGGAATTCCGCAACATGAACCTCTGCAACAAAGCGCTATGTGGACGCCATGTATCAGGCGTTTTTCGACGCACGGCGGATGAAGCCGGAAAGGCGGACTGGATGAATCGTCTGGCAGAAGGGCAGACCAGAGGAGCGGTCATGACCGGTTTTGTCAATTCGGAAGAATTTTCTGCGCTTTGCGCTTCCTATGGTATTGAGAGTGGAAGCGGCGACTGAGCGGCATCAGTATTCCGATTCTCGGTAACTGCTCCTGGTGCGGGGCGGACAATGATACCATCACAGATTTTGTGACCAGATTGTACCGCATCTGTCTGGAGCGCGAGCCGGATGAGGCGGGACTTGCAGACTGGAGTGCACAGCTTGCCAACGGTGCCGAGGGCAGCCAGGTGGCGTATGGTTTTATATTCAGCACAGAATATAAGCAGAAGCATACGTCTAACACAGAGTTTGCAACGATGCTGTATCACACGATGATGGACCGTGAACCGGACGATGCAGGTCTTACAGACTGGGTGGACAAGCTTAATTATACGAATACCAGGGAATATGTGTTTAACGGATTTTTGTTCAGTACAGAGTTTGCAAGACGCTGTGCGCTGCGTCAGGAATCAATATTGGAAATGCAGTTGAGACACCGGATGCTACAGATGCATGGCAGATGAATGTGCAGATTCTGGCACTTTGCAACGAGCAGCGTCAGAATAATGGTCTGGAAAAGCTTATGACCAGAGAGGATCTGTGGGGAGCAGGTGGCACAGGTACGTGCCGGGGAAATTGTGGAACTATTTTTCAGTCACATACGTCCAAATGGGTCGAAAATTGTTTTTCACTCTATGATGAGGCGGGGCTGGATTACCGTGCTGCTGGTGAAAATATTGCGGCAGGATATTACGGAGCATCTGCTGTGGTGGATGGCTGGATGAATTCTAGGGACACAGAGCCAATATTTTAAGGAGTCGTATGAGTATCTGGCGACCGGCTATGCGGCAGGGGGAGCTTACGGTACGAATTACTGCCAGAATTTTCTTGGAGACTGGTAAACAATAAAAAAAGGGGGGAATTCCGGGGGAATTCCCTTTGAGGTACAAAATGAGAAAAATAAGAATGATAATTGGCACAGTATTGTGCGCTATGGTGCTGGCACTCGGAAACCGTATGCCGGTAATGGCAGAGGAAGTGGTATCTGAGGAATTAAAAGCGGCAGACACGCTGAATTTAACGGTATCTTATCCATCAGATATCAAGTGCGGGAAGAGGTGACATTTAAGCTTCTGGCGACCGGCGGGAGCGGTACTTACAAATACCGGATTGCTTCACTGACGGATGCGCAGCAGAATTTTGTCTATGATATCAGCTATGGGTCAAACAGTGTCTACGGAGATAGCGATGAGTTCAAATTCACCTTTTTATGCGTCAGGTACGTATTATATCCGGTTTGGTGTCATGGATATGGGATCGACACCATACCAGACCAAGACGACAGGGCTGCTGGAGTACCCCATCGTAATTAACGATCCGAATTATCCATCGGTGGAAGAACTCGTGGCAAATGTTGCGGGCGAATGTGAGAAGAGCTGCTCGACCGATTTCGATAAGGCGGTCTGGCTGCATGACTGGATTTTAGATCACGCGGATTACGACTATACGTACAGCTATTGTGCGGCAGAGGGCGTTCTGGCGCGCGGAAAGGGAACCTGTGAGTCATATCACAGAGCC
>VOFC01005331.1_pt1 | contig 27226 bp, 42 predicted proteins | sample 5384161 | NCBI WGS metagenome assembly VOFC01 (sample SAMN12384722, study PRJNA508395) | human gut metagenome | isolation source: healthy gut B | host: Homo sapiens | reverse complement strand
AAAGTATGCGACCGTTGTCGGCAAAGTGAATAAAGAATTGTTCAGGCAGATTGAAAAATATGATGACATAGAAAAGCTTATAGATTTTGTTACAAATAATCTTCCTGTTTCATACGCACAAAAACAAAAAAGTACTGGGAACAGAGGATATATGTGACAGATACGAGGTGATCGTCGCAATTCTTTTAAAAGCAGATCAATGTTGCACAGATAAAGAATGATTTTTCAGCAAAAAAGTAAAGAAAAAGATTGATAAACATCAAAGAGAATATCTTCTTCGTGAACAGATGAGTGTCATAAGGGAGGAACTCGGGGAAAATGCAGATTCGGAAGCAGATGACTTCCTTAAAAGACAGAAAGCTTAAATGCTCGGAAGAAGTAAGGCAGAAGCTTAAAAAAAAGAAATCGAAAGATACAGAAATTTAAGCGGAAGTTCTTCTGAAAGTGTTGTAGCAAGAGGATACATTGAGACACTTTTAGAACTGCCATGGAATAATATGTCGACAGACAATACGGATCTTGACCGTGCAGAAAAAAATTTTAAATGATGATCATTACGGACTATCTGATGTAAAAAGAAAGAGTTCTGGAATTCTTATCAGTAAGAAATCTGACAAATAAGGGTGAGAGCCCTATAATATGTCTTTGTGGGACCACCCGAACAGGAAAAACAAGTATTGCACGTTCCATAGCGGCAGCACTTGAAAAGAAATATGTCCGTATATGCCTTGGTGGTGTAAGGGATGAGGCCGAGATAAGAGGGCACAGGAAGACTTATGTCGGAGCGATGCCGGGGACGTATCATAAATGCATTAAAGACAGCAGGAACAGCTAATCCGCTTATTCTGCTCGATGAGATAGATAAGGTAAGCAGCGACTACAAAGGAGATACAAACTATCTTCACACCTCAAAAAAGCTTCAGGCAGTGTTTCTTTTAATAGATATAAGGCATGAGCCATCCGACAATGATATCATGATGTATGACTGGATGGTAAACCAGGGCTTTGCACCGATCATCATTGCAACCAAATCTGATAAATTGAAAAAAAGCCAGATTGCCGCACACATAAAGACTATCAAGGATGTGCTTCATGTGAAGCCGGGCACGGTAGTTATACCGTTTTCGTCCATGTCAAAGGAAGGCAGGGACGAAATCTGGAATCTCATAGATTCACTCGTGTTTGACGAGGAGACACTTCTTGCCATGAAACAGGAGGAAGAAGCAAAGCGCGAGGCAAAATCAGCTGCAAAAAGAGCCGCTGCATCAGCCACACAAAAAGGAGCGCTGGAAGAAGACCGGAAAGCCGGTTGCCAAAAAGACTAAAGAACGCAGAGATAAGGCCAAGAGCAAAAAAAGCGTTAATAATCATAAAAAGAAATAAAGTCGAAATAGAGTGATAGAAATAAAGCTATAGAAAGAAAGGCGAATATTTAATATATGAAGAATAAATGCAAATTTGTAGGCATTATGTTTTTGTGTATATTGATAGTGTGTACGCTTGCGGTAATGGCATATGAGCACACAGCAGGTATGAAAGGCGCTGCCGGTGGAGTATCAGATTCTTCGGGCAATACAAAAATACAGACGAAGCTGACGATATACTTACAGTCGTGACATCCTTCTATCCTATGTACATTGCAGCTTTAAACATAGTAGACGGAGTGGAAGGTGTGAGACTTGAAAACTTAAGCGAGCCACAGACCGGTTGTCTGCACGATTTTCAGCTAACACCGGAGGATATGAAGCTTTTATCCACAGCCGATGTTTTTGTAATAAACGGAGGCGGTATAGAGTCGTTTATGTCTGATGTAGCAAAGGCGTATCCGAAGCTTGATGTGGTTGAGGCCTGTGAGGATGTGGCACTTCTTTCTGAGGATGATGCAGACAGTGACCACGACCATGATCACGACGCAGACACAGAATCGGACAGTGACCACGACCATGACCACGAAGCAGACGCAGAATCAGATAGCGCGCACGATCATGACCACGGTGATGAGAATGCCCATGCATGGATGAGCGTGCCGCGTTACCGCACCATGGTTCAGACAATCGCATCCAGGCTTGCCGAAAAGGATGCAAAGCATGCTGATGAATATTGTGCAAATGCAAAAGCATATGATGCAAAGCTTGCAGTGCTTGAAGAAAAGATAAATAGCATAAAGAGTCTTACCAATGGACAGAATATCATCATATTCCATGAGGCCTATGCGTATGTAGCTGATGATTTTTCCATGAATGCATGCTATCTGTTAGACCTTGACGAGGAGCGCTCAGTCAGCGCAGGTGAGATAAAGCAGGTAATAGGTGCCATAAAGGATGACGGAGTGTCGGTAATACTCGCTGAGGAGCTCTACGGAAAGAGCATGGGAGATACCGTATCGCGTGAGACAGATGTGCATGTGATTTATATCGACCCTCTCAACAGGGGAGAGTACGACAAGGACAGCTATCTTGATGGTATGGAGCACAATATAGAGCTTATCAAAGAGGCATTTACTAAATAAAATTGGAGAAAATATGCGGAAAATAATACAGCCATGTGGCTTTCATTGCATAAAAATAAATAACCTTGGAGTGAGCTTTGGAGAGCAGACAGTGCTTGAGGATGTAAATATGCACATACATTGCGGCTCCTTCAATGTCATAATAGGCCAAAACGGTGCCGGAAAATCTACACTCATAAAGGCGATACTCGGCGAGATACCTCACACCGGTACGATTGAGTTCAAGAGGCTTATGGATAATCTGTTTGCAGTGCTTGTTGCACTTATAGTGATGTTATCAATAAAATGGATAGGGATACTGATCATAAATGCACTTCTTATACTTCCGGCAGCATCATCGCGCAATATTTCTTCAAATATGCGGGAGTATCATCTGTTTTCGGTACTGTTTTCAGTATTTTCCGGAATAGTGGGTCTTGCAGTTTCATATTATACAAATGTTGCAACAGGACCGATGATAGTAATAATCGCGTCTGTCATATACTTTACGACATTTATATACGGCAGGAAATCATCGTAGGAAATTAACTTCAAATTGTATTTTTAGGGATAATCCGCTATACTGATATTAAGTGTAGCGGTTTATTATATTGGAGGCTTAGATGGATAATAAATTAAAATTACCTGTCGGAATCGAAAATTTTGAGGAGATAAGAAAATCAGGCTTTTTACTATATTGATAAGACAAGACTTATAGAGCAGCTTTTGCAAAACTGGGGAAAGGTAAATTTGTTCACACGTCCGAGACGTTTTGGAAAAACTCTTAACATGAGTATGTTAAAAAAGCTTTTTTGAAATTGGAACAGATAGTTCATTGTTTGAGGGTTTATATATTTCAAATAATACAGAGTTGTGTAATGAATATATGGGAAAATATCCTGTTATTTTTCTATCGCTTAAAGGTGTAGATGGATTGACATTTTCCAAATCAAAGGAAATGCTGTCTGAAATAATTAAAGAAGAGGCGGACAGGCATTACTATCTGAAAAAATAGCGAAAAACTGACACAGGAAGACAGAATAAGCTTTCAAAGTATTCTGACTGGAACAGATGAGAATATAGAAAACAGTCTGAAAGACATTATCCAGATTTTTGTATAAACATTATGACAGGAAAACAATAATTATAATTGATGAGTATGATGTGCCGCTGGATAAAGCGTTTCAGAATGGTTATTATAAAGAGATGGTCGCGTTGATCAAAGGAATATTCGGACAGGCATTAAAACAAATGATTTTTTACAGTTTGCTATTTTGACCGGATGTCTTCGCATTTCGAAAGAGAGTATTTTTACAGGACTTAATAACTTTGAGGTTTTATCGATTTTAAATGTCCAGTATGATGAGTGTTTTGGGTTTACGGATGCAGAAGTTAGAAAAATACTCAAAGATTATGGACTGTCGGCTCATTATGCAGATATGAAAGAATGGTATGATGGTTATAGATTTGGAAATACGGATATCTATTGTCCATGGGATGTAATACGATATAGCAAAAGTCTGTGCATGGATGAAGAGGCAAAACCGGAGGATTTCTGGTCTAATTCAAGTGGCAATGCCATTGTCCGCAGATTTATAGACAAGGCAGATGCAAGCACGAAAAACGAAATTGAACGTCTGATAGCCGGAGAATATATAGAAAAGAAATTTCACAGGAACTGACTTACGAAGAACTTGATGATAAGATTGAAAATCTTTGGGAGTGTACTTTTACAACCGGTTATCTGACACAGCAGGGACGAACTGATGATGATAGATATCGTCTTGCAATTCCAAATAAAGAGATACGAAATCTTTTTTATAAAGAAAGTCAGAGAGTGGTTTCGTGATGCATCAAAAAATGACGGAAAGGCGCTTGAGGAATTTTGCAATGCATTTATTCAAAAGAATTCACAGAAGATTGAACAGCTTTTTTTGGCGATTATCTGTGGAATACTATAAGCATACGTGATACCGCAGTCGCAAAGGAAAAGAAGGAGAACTTTTATCATGGTATTTTATTGGGACTACTTGGCTATAAGTCAAATTGGATCATAAAATCGAATGCTGAGTCCGGAACGGGGTATAGTGATATATTGATAGAAGCACCAGATAACAGAACAGGGATAGTTATCGAACTAAAATATGCTGAAAATGGAAATATGGATAAAGCATGCCTGGATGCAATAAAACAGATTGAAGAAAAAGATTATGTTGGAAGGCTTAAACAGGATGGCACGAAAATTTTATCAGCTATGGAATAGCACGTTATAAAAAAGATTGCAAGGTTATGCTGAAATAGAGACAATAAAGAAGGGTATTCAAAGTGTTGAATACCCTTTTAATTATGCTATGCGGCTATATTAGCTTTCGGTAGAATTTGTTGATGCACCATCTTTCCATTTCTGGAATTTTTCTACGACAGCATCGTATGTATCCTTACACAATGACGGAAGCTCGTCTCCCCAATCGCCTGTTGCCTGTTTGTAACCTTTTTTGAATGCTTCTAAGAGCATATCTGCCTTATCTGGATCATCACCTGAAAGAGCTTTGGCGAAATCCAAGATTCTGTCGGATGTCTGATCGACACCCCAGTAACCATCCTCTGCGATATCTTTTTTAGCCTGTGCAATGGTGTCAGCATCTACAGTCAGATTTTCAAAGAGACTCTTAAGTCCCTGAGACTTGTTCCATGTAGAAGCCTGACCGGACATAGACTTGCGTACAATATCGATAAGGTTTTGTTTCTGCTTCTCGGCATCATCCTTTAAGGCTTTGACTATGGCTGAACGGTCAGCTGTGCTTGTCTTTTTTTTGCTGAAGTGCTGTCAGAAGTCTTCTTTGAGTCAGAACTGCTTGAAGACTTTTCATATACAGCGGCAGTTTCATCGAATGTGCTGGTTGATTTGCTGGCAGCTGCCGAATCCTTTTGGCAGTAGTGGTGCTATTTGCTGCTACAACCGTAGAAGCTACATTTGAAATAGATGTTAAACTCATTATTTAATCCCTCCTTGGTATAAATGTGCTGGAATCCCTTCCTTGTATATTATATTTATCGGAAGAAGTACAGGATAAATTAATATGGAATAAAAATTTGAGTGTGTAAAGTTACTATTGAAAATCTATACCTGATGGTACAGAGTGAAGATGAAGAGAAAAAAGATGGATTTTGCAGTGTTACTTGGTAATATGTATATAGTATGTATTTTAAATTAAGAATATAAGGAGATACTTGAGTCAACATATGATGGAAGTGCGCAGACTATATCATTTGAGACAGACAGATTTTCTACATATGCTATCACATATACAGACACATAGGAAAAATCTGACATAACAGAGAATCCATCAAATGACAACGCAGCACCTGACTCTGACAACACAAATAGCAGTACAAACAGCGTCCAGACACCAAAAGCAGCAGCCGCAAGAAGGGTTAATGTAAAAAACTACACCGACAGGCAGAAAATACGCATCTCCTATAACAGGAGATAACACACCGAATGCATGGGGCTATATGGCTGCAATGGTAATTGCCGTTGGTGTGATACTTGCTTCAAGAAAGAAAAAAAAAGTAAATAAAGGTTGATTTAAATACCATTTTTGGTTACCATATTATTAAATGATAATCTGCATAGGAAAGAGGTAATAAGATGGTCACTATCAAAGAAATAGCAAAGTACTGCGGTGTTTCGATTGCTACGGTTTCCAACATCATAAACGGAAAGCCGAATGCAAGTGAATCGACAAAGCAAAAAGTACTAAAGGCGATAGACGAACTTAATTACACTCCAAACTATGTTGCAAAAACCTTAGAACCCAGAAAAGCAAAACGATCGGTGTAATAGTAGAAGACATAACAGTCTTCTGCGCACCGGAAATAATTGACGGAATCACGCAGTGCAGTGAGGAAAGAGGATATAATATCCTCTTTACCAATCTGCGTCTGTACCAGAAACTTGGCGACACATATTATGATGATGAAAATCTGCCGGATTTAATCCAGAGTCAGACAAAGGATTTTAAGTCAAAGCAGGTTGATGGAATAGTATATGTCGCCACACATGAGAGAACCCTTAAATGTTTTAAGGGAAGGCTGGATGTTCCGGCTGCAATGGCATATGGCATGACAGATTCAAAAGAACACTCATCGGTGATCGTGGATGATCTGTATGGTGCGCATAAACTGATCGACTATGTCATTGCAATGGGGCACAGGAGAATAGGTGTCATTACCGGTAAATACTCAAGTATCCATACGAATGACCGACTGGAAGGCTACAAAAAAGGCTTTGGCGGAACATGGCATAGAGTTTGATCCGCGATTTGTCGTGAAAGGCGACTGGACGAGAAAGAGCGGATATGACAACACAGACAGCCTTCTGGATTTAGGTGTCACAGCTATTTTCTGCATGAACGATATCATGGCAGGAGGCGTGTATGACCGTCTTGAGGCAGAGGGACTTGTTCCAGGAGATGACATCTCGGTTGTGGGATTTGACAACCGTGAACTGGCCACATTCTGTGAGCCTGCGCTTACTACGATATCGCTTCCTCTTTTTGATATAGGATACGAAGCACGCCGGCGGGTGATAGAGGACATCGAGAAAGAAGATGATCTGCCTCTTTGTGCACAGATAATACCGGTTAAAGGAAAAATGTACATAAGAGATTCAGTTAAAGATATAAACTGATACTTATGACACATGAAAAGTTGACAAAGTAAAACGTTTAAATTTGTTATCTTCTCACAAAAGTAAAACGTTTTAAGTAAAACGATTGACAAGAGAATTTAATATATGTTAAAAAGGAAAGGAAAGTTGATCTGGCAGCTTTCCTTTTTTTATGATACATGTTAAACGATTTAATTAAACGTTTTGCATAATATTTATGAGGTTTTGTTTACAGCATTTTGGAGAGAATTTTAAGAGGACAGGAGGCAGCATGGAAAAGGCAGCAAATTCAAGTATTTCACTTAAAAATATAAAAATTACAGATAAATTCTGGAACAAATATATACATCTCGTTAAGGATGTGATCATCCCATATCAGTGGGATATATTAAATGACAGGATAGATGATGTGGAGACAAGCCACTGCATAGAGAATTTCAAGATCGCTGCAGGTGAGAGCGAGGGCAGCTACTATGGCGCAGTATTTCAGGATACGGATGTGGCGAAATGGCTTGAGGCAGTAGGGTTTGTATTAAATTACTGTAAGGACGACAAACTGGAAAGTCTTGCAGATGAGACGATAGAACTTATCGGAAGGGCACAGCAGCCGGATGGATATTTAAATACATATTTTACGATAAAGGAGCCGGATGGCCGCTGGAGCAATATCACAGAGGGGCACGAACTTTACACAGCAGGTCATATGATAGAGGCGGCTGTAGCATATTTCGAGTCGACAGGAAAGAGAAGATTTCTCGATATAGTATCTAAATTCGCAGATCTTATATGTGATACATTCGGCAGTGGTAAAGGTCAGATACATGCATATCCGGGACATCAGGAAATAGAACTGGCACTTGTAAAGCTTTACCGGGTCACAGGCAATAAAAGATATTTAGATCAGGCGAAATATTTTATAGATGCAAGAGGCAAAGGCGAGAACTGGTTCCTTAAGGAACAAAAATTAAAACATAAATTAATTTTTCCGGAGTTTGCAGATTATGATCCTAAGTATTCACAGTCAGATGTACCTGTAAGACAGCAGAAATATGCCGAAGGGCGTGCTGTAAGAGCCAATTACATGTACTCAGCTATGGCAGATGTGGCATACGAGTACAGTGACGACGGACTCATGGATGCGTGCGGGAGACTGTGGGATGACATGGTTCACAGACAGATGTATATAACAGGAAGTGTAGGTTCATCCGGTATACTCGAAAGATTTACAACAGATTATGATCTTCCAAATGACTGCAATTACTCAGAAACATGTGCGACGATAGCACTTGCGATGTTTGGAAAGAGAATGGCGGACATAAAAAAAGATGCATCATATATGGATGTCGTGGAAAGAGCATTGTACAATACTTTACTTTCTGGAATAGCGATGGACGGAAAAAGTTTCTTCTATGTAAATCCGCTTGAAGTATGGCCGGCAAACTGCATACCGCGCACATCAAAAGAACACGTAAAACCTGTAAGACAGAAATGGTTCGGGGTTGCCTGCTGCCCACCGAATATCACGAGGACGCTCGCTTCACTTGGACAATATATATACTTTAAGGATGAGGAAAAAATATGTAAATCTTTATGTCGCAAAAATGAGACAAAGACGACTATAGGCGGCAATGAATTTACGATGAAACTCGACGGGGATTTCCCATGGAATGAAAATATCAGTTTTAAGCTGAGCGGGGAAAAAAGCTTCAAAGGGAACAATCGCATTCAGAATACCTGAATATGCACAGGGGTTTGAGATATCACATAACGGGGAAAATGATATACAAAGCCGGCGGAGAAATTTATAAACAGGATGGTATAAAGATAGAAAACGGTTACATCGAGATAACAGGAGAATTTAAAGAAGAGATATTTGACATAAAGGTTGATTCAAAACCTGTGTTTGTACACGCAAATCCATTAGTCAGGGCAGACTCAGGAAAAACCGCGATAATGAAAGGTCCGCTTGTTTATTGTATAGAGGAGAGACAGATAACGGAGATAATCTTGCATCTGTTTTTGTTGACACAGACCAGAAACTTGAAGAAATCTATAATGACAAGCTGCTCGGGGATGCAGTGAGATTCATTTAAGGGGTAAAAAGATTTCTGACGAAGGCTGGAATGATAAAAAATTATATCAGCCTATAAGAAATAAATATACGGACGTTACGCTTCGCGCAGTTCCGTATTGTTACTGGGGTAACCGCCAGACAGGTGAAATGCTCGTCTGGATCAAGGAAACAATATAATTATATTTTAGGGGAAGGAAAAGCTATGGGAAAAAAATGTAAAGACCAGGGCAAAGGGTGACGGCATGTGCCATGTCGGCAGTTATGCTGTCATCATTGGTTGGGATTTTACCGCAGAGCACGGTAAATGCCCAGCCACAGTCAGACTCCATCTCAAATGGAAGTCTAAAAGCGCAGATTGGGGATCTCGGTCAGATTTCCAGTCTGCAGATCAAAAACAACCGCACAAAACAACAGCGGCAGCGATTTAAACTTCGTTCTGCCGAACGACACTGCGGCGCAGAACAATGAAGCGCACCAGTGGATGGGAGAAATGATCTTCTCCTACAGGACAAGCAAAGATGGAAACTTTGCCAGCGATAATTCGGGATTTGTAGAGGGTGATACAAATAAAACACTCGCAGCAGGCGGTTCGACAACATATTCAAATGCCTCAGAGAATCTGAAGGATAATCCATATATAGAAAAAACAGCAACTGACGATAAAGTTACAGTTAAATTTAAAGGTCAGGATGAAGATTCAACGAATGAACGTACAATGAAAGGCTTTGACGTTACATCGGAATATGATATGGGTACAGATGATGGTTCAATGCAATGGAATATAACATTGGAAAACACCGGTGGAAACTACATAGAATTCGGTGATGTAGGACTTCCAATGCCATGGAACAGTGCTTACAGCACGATCGATGATACATACAATAACAGAGTTACTGTGCATACATATGCAGGAGCAGACAGCGGTTATGCATATGCTATAAGGTGCAGCGGTGAGGGAAACTATATGCTTTTTACGCCGGTCACATCAACAGGTGCAAAGATAGAGATATAGACAACTGGGTAGGTTCTGTAAATGGTGTAGAAGGTACACGTTCAGGTAATCTTTATAAGGGATGGACAAGTGATTCGGGTAATTTTTATCCGGGACTTCAGGTTTATTATATCCATTCCAGGGATATCCAGAAAACAGGAAAAGGATATTTTTACGGACGCATCAAGTCTTGTATTAAAAACCGGGCGAGAAAAAGACTTACAGCTTTAAATTCTCAGCTGTAAGAGCCGGAGATAATTCACCACAGACAGGTGCAGATGACCCGAATAATTCATCCGACTCGGTGGAAGAGAGAGAAAATAATATGCGTTCTATCCTATACAGGGAAGGACTTATAGATGCCGTTGCGGTTCCGGGATTCCAGACAGCGATAAATATGTCTACAAAGCTTGATCTTCATTATGATGAAAGCCGTGTCGGATGTGAGTGTGGATGTGCAGTGTATACACGAAAATGATCCGTGGGATGAGAAACACATACCACAGCAGACTGTAACAGATGATGGAATTAATCTTGTAAACAATAGCAGATCAGTAGAGCACGGTGGTGATGCCACGGCTGAACTGGTTGAGACAAAGACGGTAAACGGTGAGACACATCACATTTATAATATTGATTTTAAATGTATAGGAAATAACAGTGTACGCATCAATTACAAATCAAATGGGAAGCAGAAATTTACACAGTTTGAATTTAATGTTTTAGACGAATTAAATAAGACAATAAATGCCCACTCAGATTTTGCCGCAGCACAGTCACAGGACAATGATGAAAACAGCGAAACATATGGTATATACAGTGACTGGTATTTTGCAAGCGGACGGGACAGCCAACAGCAGGATCACTGGGGAGATGACTGGAGTCATGATAATATAAATTTCATGGCGATGAAAAACTACCTGATCCAAAGGCTGATGAGATAGAATCAATTGAGAAATATCTTATTGATTTCATGTGGGACAATTACATGAAAAATACACAGGACAGCTATACAGTCGCAAACTATCTCAGAAACTCAGGAATATACAGCGATGCCTCTGTTCCATACACCAGAACATATTCAGAGGTAATGGAGGCTACAGGATTCTTTAATATGTACCGTATAGAAAAGGCATATCCTGATCTTATCGAGTACAGAAAACCGGCAGAGTGGTATCTGGAAAAAGCATATGGAATTTATATTAACCGCGTAAATGCATATGAGATCGGATACTATGGCGAGCAGCAGATCCCACAGATGATAGAAGCTCTGTATGATGAGGGAATGGACGAGGAAGCCGAAAAGCTGCAGAACCTTTTTGCAAAAAAAAAGGAACAAACATGACAAGAGCCGCTTATCCATATGGTTCAGAGTTTGAGTATGATAATACCGGTGAGGAGGGTGCATATTCAGCAGCCAAAGCACTGCGAAAATATTATCCTGGCAGCTCAGATACAGATAAGGCATTGAGCCAGATGGAAAAGGCAGAGTGGAAGACGCGTGCAATGCGTGGATTACAGCCGACATGGTATCAGTATGCAGATCCTGTGTTCAGGGGCGGTGAGACATGGTGGAATTTCCAGTACACAGCTTCACTTGCAGGATACATAATGGATGACTGGCTCAGATACGAGGATACAACAGCCGATGCAGATGAAACAGCATGGTCACAGCGGATGAACTATGCAGCAAAATTATCAAACTTCAACGCAATAAACATGGGACAGATATCTTCAGAATATATCGGAAACACAAGCTGGAGATATACAATGTCAAAAGGCGGAGTCGGAGCACAGGATGTAAATGACCGTGGAACACGCGTTATGAATAACGGCTGGAATGATTTTTCAGGAGAGAGTGACGAGGGAATATACGGCTCACTTCTTTCTATAAGCTCTGATGTTGTTACAGATCCAATTTTTCGGGCTCACAGGATATGGCTGCAATGTGTCTAAGAGTGGAGATGTATATACAGTGACTCCCACTTGACGGAATAGGCAAACGTATAAACATAATTGACGGAAAAGTCTATGTAGAGCTTGAACAGGATTCATGCACACAGGCTGTTATAAATAAAAATGGCGCAGTCATGAATCTTACTGTAAATAACACTACAGGAAAAAGAGCATCTTTTAAAGATCAGCTTAAGCGGAGCCGGAGTAGGTGACGGATATTATGACATCACAGCAGAATGTGGTGACAGCTCAAACCAGAACCAGTGTTATGTAAAGGATAATGAAGGAACTGCATATGTTGTAGTACCAGAAGGCGAATCCGCACAGATAAGCATCACAAAAGAAGGATGGTGGAGAAAATGAAGAACCAAAGATATATGATATAAAAACAGATGAGAACCCACAGGCGCTCACAGCATTTAACGTAAAAGCAAGTGCATATGATGACGGTGCACCATCCGGAAGACTTACATACAAATGGGAAAACGTAGAGAAACCGGAAGGAGCAGAAGTTTCATTTACATCTGAGTCACAGAACATTTACAGATATAACTGCCTCATTAGATGGGGAATATAAATTTAAGCTTACAGTAAATGATGGAAAGCTTTCCACAGAAAAGACTATAACAGTAAATGTCGGAAGACCTGACGAAAAGAAGGCTCCTGTTATAGATAAGGCGGAAGCTGTTCAGGATAACATAAACACTACAACAGCAAAGCTTAATTCATCTGCAACAGCAGACACTACATATGAAAATACACTCACATATCAATGGAAAGTGGCAGATCAGCCGGAAGGAACAAAAGCAGTTATTGCAGATGCAGACAAAGCAGATGCGGTAATGAAAGCATACACTCCGGGAGAATACACATTAGAGCTTACTGTCACAGACAAAAAAACAGGTGTATTTGATGAGGATACAGTTACAACAAAGCAGGTAACAGTGGACATGACAGGCGATGTCGATGGAATTGACAGGACAGACACTATAATAACAGGAAAAGGTGAAAAGCCATCGCTTCCTGATACAATGGAGATAGTCCATCCTGACGGAACACTGGCTGCAGATCAGATAGTATGGGATGAAATCCCAGAAGATTCATACAACAATGAAGGAACATTCAGTGTCAGTGGTACAGTAAAAAGGAACAGAACTCAAGGCTATAGCAAACGTTATGGTTGTTTCTGGGAAAAAAGTAAATGCAGCACTTAGCGCAACAGCGAGCGCAATAGTAAACACACCGGAAGACCTGGGTGGTGTGGCTGGACTTAATGATGGCTATGAGCCGGCTGGTTCACGCGATACATCACATGGTGTATGGCATAACTGGCTTGGCGGAAACCAGAGTGGTGATGCATGGGTAGAGTACGACTGGGACAAGGAAATCGTTATCTGCCAGTCAGATGCATATTACTTACAGATGGAAACTTTGCACCTAAGAGCGTAAGCTACCAGTACAAGGATTCAAACGGAAACTGGCAGGATGTAAAGAATGCCAAGGGATTAGGCGTAGAGCTTGATAAGTATAATACGACAACATTTACACCGGTAAAAACAACTGCAATAAGGATGATCATGTCACCAAAGACTTTAGGATGCGGTGTTATAGAGTGGAAAGTGTGGGGGATATTCCGACAACACAGTTGATAAGCAGCAGCTTCGTCAGGTGATCGACCACGCAAATGCGCTTGACCTTGATCTGTTTGCTCTTACAGATGATGAAAAAGAAGCATTTAAGGCACAGATAAAAAGAAGCACAGCAGGTAAGCGATGACAAAGAAGCCGATCAGACAGCAGTGGATATAGCATCAGAAAAACTTGCAAAAGCTATCACCAGACTGTCATCAGAGGATGGAAATCTTGCATACTCTGCAACGGCATCCACAAGCTATGTATCAGGCTGGGAATCGCTTGCAGCAGTGAAAGATGGAAAAAACGGCTGAAAAATCATACAATACGAACTAGAAAATCCCTAAATATGGTTCATGGGGAAATGTCAGCAGTTCTGAGTCGATAACATATACATGGGACAGTGCAGTAGAACTGCAGAAGGCAGATATCTATTTCTGGTATGACGGAGAAGAAGGCAGCTACACAAGTGGAGGAATAAAGGTACCGGCAGACTATGTATATGAGTACCTCGACGGAAACGGAAACTGGCAGAAAGTTTCCACAGAGTCATCATATGAAAAAGCTATGGATCAATTCAATACAGTAGAATTTACTCCTGTAAAGACGACTGCGATAAGAGTTACAATGCAAAAAGCAGGCAAAAGATAATAATGGAGTCGGAGTTATTGAATGGAAAGTCTATGGTGCTTCCGTAAAAGCTGACAAAACAGAGCTTGCAGCTGCAATAGAGGCTGCAAAGGCAGTAGATGGCACTAAATATACAAAAGAAAGCTATGATGTGTTTATAAGCGCACTTGAAGAAGCGCAGAAAGTAATGGACGATGACAGTGCATCGGATACACAGATAAAAAATGCGGCAGAATCATTAAATGCAGCAAAGGATGAACTTGAAAAGGCAAAGGACAAAGAAAATCTTGCACTTGATGCCAAAGCAGAAGGAATATGTGATTATACAAATGACCTTGGTGGTGTAGCTGCGTTAAATAACGGAGTTGAACCATCATCATCAAATGATAAATCTGCGTTAGTATGGCATAACTGGAATGACAGATATGAAGCAGGAACTACCACTGTACAGAATGCGTGGTTAAGCTACAGCTGGGATGAAGAAGTTGTTTTAGACAGCACAGATGTATATTATTTCACAGATGTTGGCGGAATAATGATGCCTAAAGAAGTTAAATTCGAGTACAAGGATGCAGATGGAGACTGGAACGAGATCAAAGACGCAAAGGGACTTGGCTGTGAGGTTGATAAGTACAATACGACAGAGCTTGGACAGATAAAGACCACAGCTCTGCGTATGGTCATGGTTCCACAGGAGATGAGTGAGGCTGATCCTGTTCACGGAGTCGGTGTCATCGAGTGGAAAGTAAAAGGAAAATATGTTAAAGACATAGACAATACTGATCCACAGATCGAGGGCGCAGAGGACGGAAAGACATACTGTAATCCTGTAAAGATCAAGGTTACAGATGAAAATCTCGACACGGTTACAGTAAAAGTAAATGGTGAAAATGAGACAGCTATAACATTAGATGAGGACGGATGTTATGAGGTAGGCGCAGCAGAAGGCACGCAGACGATCACAGCAAAAGACAGATCAGGAAATACAAAGACACTTACTATAAGAGTAAATGACGGACACACAGGCAAAATAGCAGACTGCCACACTAAGGCAATATGTGAAGTATGTGGTGAGGAATACGGAGAATTTAATCCGGATGTCCACACAGGCGGTACAGAAGTAAAGAATGCGAAAGCTGCAACCGTAAAAGAGGAAGGCTACACAGGAGATACATATTGCAGGGGCTGCGGAGAAATTATTTCAAAAGGAGAGGCTATCGAAAAAATAAAAGATGACACAGCTAAAGACGATAAGGATGATATTGCAAAGGGTGATATATCATATACAACGGTTGTTGATGAAAAGGCACCTGCCACAAAGATAGATGTGGATGAAGAAAAAGCTTATCGGAAAACTAGTCAGCGACAAGACGATTTTCTCTGATGAAGAAAGGGCTGTGATCGCTGCCGGAGGAAAAGTAAACTTAAAACTTACAGTAAGCGATATAACTGAAAGTGTAAGCAAAGAAGATAAAGAAAAAGTAAGCGCTAAGCTTTCTGACGGCAAAATAGGAATGTATTTAGACATAAACCTTTTTGCAGAAATATACAAGGCAGACGGAAGTGCTTACAAGGCTGACAAAAAGATAGCAGAACCTGGAGAAAGCTTTAGCATTTCTGTTACAATACCGGTCGGATTACTTGATGTTGAGGATGGTTTTACAAGAACATTCCATGTGATAAGAGTACATGACGGAGTGGCAGAGATACTAGACACAGCATATAACGAAAAGAGCAGAGAGCTTACATTTAAGACTGACAGATTCTCAACATATGCCATTGCCTACACTGACAAAGCAGATGATTCAGAAAATGATGTCAAAGACGATAGTAAAGAAGATGACAGTAAAAAAGATGATAGCAGAAATGACATTAATATCGGATCAGAGGCAGGAAAAACGGATAATACCGACAGAAACAACACAGACAAAAAACAGTACAGACCAAAACAACACAGATAAAAAAATAATGCAGACGAAAACAGCACAGACCAGAACAATGCAGGCAGCATAAATAATGGAGAAAAATGCTGGAAACAACATCACAGATACAGATGAACAGACAAATGTTTCCGGAAGTACTTCAGACAATGCAATAAATAAAAAAGAGTAATGCAAAACCAAGTGCAAACAGCAAGAATAATATCAAAAATGCCTGTTCAGTAAAAGGCGGAGATGACAATATGTCTGCAGCATGGATCCTTCTTGTAATGTTTGGAGCAGCAATCGTGATGCAGGGAATGAGGATTAAGAAAAGATCGTAAGTGGATTTTAGCATTTTTGTGTTGCAAGTAAGGAAACATAATAGTAGAATGAATAAAAAGCTTACACAATAGGTTAACGTATTAGTGTAATAACGCAGTTAAAGGAGAGAATTATGTACACACTTGACGACATCAAAAAATGTAGATCCAGAAATCGCATCAGCCATCACAGATGAGTTTGACAGACAAAACAGCCATATCGAGCTTATTGCATCGGAGAACTGGGTAAGCCCTGCTGTTATGTCAGCGATGGGAAGCATTCTTACAAACAAATACGCAGAAGGATATCCTGGTAAGAGATATTACGGTGGATGTGAATGTGTAGATGTAGTTGAAGACCTTGCAAGAGAAAGGGCAAAAGAACTTTTCGGATGTGAATATGTAAACGTACAGCCACATTCAGGCGCACAGGCCAACATGGCTGTACAGTTTGCGATCCTTAAACCGGGTGATACCTTTATGGGTATGAACTTAGACCACGGCGGACATCTTACATGGTTCTCCAGTCAATTTTTCGGGTACATATTTTAACATAGTTCCTTACGGAGTAAATGATGAAGGCTTCATCGACTATGATAAGGTAAGGGAAATCGCACTTGAGTGCAGACCAAAGATGATAATTGCCGGAGCGTCAGCTTACGCAAGAATTATCGATTTTAAGAAATTCCGTGAGATCGCCGATGAAGTCGGTGCTGTACTTATGGTAGACATGGCACACATCGCAGGTCTTGTGGCAGCAGGACTTCACATGAGCCCTATCCCATATGCAGATGTTGTAACAACCACTACTCACAAGACCCTGCGCGGACCTCGTGGTGGTATGATTCTCTGCAGTCAGGAAATGAAGGATAAATACAAGTTTAACAATAAGGCAGTTTCCCTGGTATCCAGGGTGGACCGCTTATGCATGTTATCGCAGGAAAGGCTGTTTGCTTCAAGGAAGCACTCCAGCCTGAGTTTAAAAGAGTACCAGCAGCAGATCATAAAAAATGCCCAGCTCTTGCTTCTGCAAGGGATTACAGGAAAGAGGAATCAAATCGTCTCAGATGGTACTGATAACCACCTTTATGCTTGTTGACCTTAACACCATTCGGACTCACAGGAAAGGCAATAGAGAAGCTTCTCGACCAGGCCATATCACAGCAAATAAAAACACGATCCCTAATGATCCTCAAGTCAGCCATTTGTAACAAGTGGTATAAGACTTGGAACACCGGCAGCTACATCAAGAGGATTAAAAGAGGATGATTTTGACAAGGTTGCAGAGGCAATCGCTATGATAATAAAAAGATGGCGAGGCAGCAGTAGAGCCTGCAAAGGCGATCATAAAGGAAACTTACAGACAAATATCCACTTAAGGATTTCCGTTAAGATTTAAATCTTAATTACATGAGAAAATATTAGTATGAGTAAAATTGAACGAATAATAATGTTCGAAGGTGGAGTCGAGACATTAGATTATTTTTCAAGACAAATGGGCCAGGCGTTTGAAGCGCATGGCCTTTTGGTCTTTTATTTTAATCTTGAAGATGCTGCCTCGATATTAAAAAGTAAAAAAATTCATCCTGTCAGGAAAAACGGCGATCGTTACATTTAAGTTTGAGGGCTTCGAGCGGGAGGAATATATATACGACCACGTAAGAGGCTATATATGGCAGCATTTTGACATAGAGATATATAATATAGCCGTAGACCATCCCTATTTTTACGATAACAGATTTGAGCATCTGCTTGAGGATGACAAAATCCTGCCTGACTCATAAAAAAAGTATCATCATCTGTCAATAGACAGGGAGCATCAGAAATATATGCGCACATTCTATCCGCAGTTTGACGAAGCCGGATTTCTTCCACTTGCCGGAACCAGACTGGATGGAAAAAGTGCCGACACCGTCATATGTGATAAGATAGCTAAAGAAACAAAAGCAAAAGACAAATCAAGAGATATAATTTTCACAGGAAATTACACGGACTTAGCCTTTTGACCAATATATTTATGGAATAAACGATGAATATGCACAGTTTTATATGGGAATGATAGACGATCTCATCGCAAACCCGGACAAGACGGTTGAAAATGTAATAATATCACACTGCAATGAGGAGATGGGACCACAAAGACTTAGTGATCTTCGTGTGCCGATACATAAAACTATATTTGTAGATATGTTTGTGAGGAGCTATTTCAGAGGTAAATGATACAGACGCTCGCAAATGCAGGATTTGAGATTGCGGTTGTCGGTGCAGGCTGGGAAACACTGCCATTAAAGAAACCAAACCGTTTTACGATAATTCCGCAGACTAACTCAAGGAGGTGTCTTGAACTCATAAAGGACAGCCGCATATCAGTAAATATTATGCCATGGTTCAAAAACGGAGTGCATGACCGTGTGTTTAATTCCATAATAAATGACACAGTATGTTTTACGGATGGAAGCGGTTATTTAAACGAGGTGCTTAGCGATGGGGAAAGGCCTTAGATACTATGATCTTAATGATCTAAGCGCAAAAAGTGACGGCAGCCATATAGTTGACGGTATGGAAAAGCTTTTATCAGATTATGATAAGCTTGATTCAATGGCAGAGGCAGGAAAAAGAAGATCGTATCTGCAGATCACACATGGAAAAACCGTGCAAAAAAAAAACTTATGGAATTGTTTTTGTGATGAAATGCTTTATGTTATGAAATACTTGCAATTTAAGGCTTTTCAGAGTAAAATATGAAAAGATTGTAGCTTTATAAGAGAAATAAGTTACAAAAGATTATAAAAACAATTTGGAGGAATTATGATAGACTTAAAGTTTTTAAGAGAGAATCCAGAACTCGTTAAAGAAAACATAAAAAAGAAATTCCGGATCACAAGCTTCCATTAGTTGACGAAGTGATCGAATTAGATAAGAAGGCCAGAGAGGCTAAGCAGGAAGCTGATGATCTTCGTTCAAAAAAAGAATCAGATCTCAAAGCAGATCGGTGCGCTTATGGCACAGGGCAAAAAAAGAAGAGGCAGAGGCTGTAAAGGCAGAGGTCGCAGAGATCTCAAAACGTCTTACAGAGCTTGAGCCACTTGAGAAAGAATATCAGGATAACAGCAGGAAAAGTTGCAGGAAACGGCTTCTACTATTTGATGGGTGACATTGCAAGAGTACATTCTGCAGTTATTTCTTATGCAAGAGATTTCATGATTGACCGTGGATTCACATACTGTGTACCACCATTTATGATTCGGAGCAATGTTGTAACCGGTGTTATGAGTTTTGACGAAATGGATGCCATGATGTATAAAATCGAAGGCGAGGATTTGTATCTGATTGGTACTTCTGAGCATTCCATGATTGGTAAATTCATTGATACCATCAATGATGAAGAAAAATTCCATATACCCTGACCTCTTACTCTCCATGCTTCCGTAAAGAGAAAGGCGCACACGGTCTTGAAGAGAGAGGCGTTTACAGAATCCATCAGTTCGAAAAGCAGGAGATGATCGTTGTGTGTAAGCCTGAGGAGTCCAAAAGAGTGGTACGACAAGCTCATGGAAGAATACCGTAGATTTGTTCCGCAGCTTAGATGTACCGGTACGTACATTGAGTGCTGTTCAGGAGATCTTGCAGACCTTAAGAGTTAAATCATGTGATGTAGAAGCATGGTCACCAAGACAGAAGAAGTATTTCGAAGTTGGCAGCTGCTCCAACCTGGGCGATTCGCAGGCAAGAAGACTGAAAATCCGTGTAAATGGTGAGGATGGAAAAGAAATATTTTGCCCACACCTTAAATAATACGGTTGTTGCACCACCACGTATGCTCATCGCATTCCTTGAGAACAAAATTAGTTCATGTAAATAAAACAGCCGTAGCTGCGATTGAAAAAGAGAATCGCGGTTACGGCTGTTTTCAATTATCTATTTAAATTCTACAATATCATTTGGAGTGCAATCGATGATATTGCATAATTTTTCTACGGTTAGCAAAGTTATGTTTTTGTTTTTCTTTAAACCGTCTAAAGTTTTATTATCCAAGCCTGATTTTAATAAGTGATATTGAGAAATGTTCTTCATTTCTAGTGTTTTCCATAATGGTGCATAGCTAATAATAGTTATCATCTCCTTATATTTGATAGCTTGATTATATTGATGCTGCTATTTGATTTTTTTGCGAATTTAGTTTTATCGCATAGGGTTGGTGTAGATGGTGCATTGGGATCGATGATTGCTGGTATTATATGTTTAGCAATTGGAGGAGGCGGTGTATGGTTTGCGCTATCTATGGATAGATGTCCGGCATGTAAGAAAATATTTGCCATGAAACCCGGTAAAAGGGAGTTTTAGGTAAGGAAAATGTTGTAGAAAGAAAAGAATATAATATTTACAATAGAAATCATGAGGTGACCGGAACATATGAAAAGGATGTACCTGTAACGAAATTGTATTATTATCAGTGGTACATATGTAAATATTGTGGTCATAAAGAGTCTGAAACCATTGTAAGATAACATACAAGCTTGTAGGAGATAAAAAGAGATGAACAAAATACTGGAAAAATATTTATATAGAGTTCCGGAAGCGTATTACGAGTATAATGGAAAACAATATATGCAGTCTGTTCATGGAAAGAGTTATATTCGTTATAACAAAGCAAAAGAGCAGGCTGGATATGCTACGGTTGATGTGGATATGGTAATTAAATATATTAAAGAGTTTTTGAATGAAATTGGAATAAGTACAATAGAAAATCCGATATTTAATCCACAAAAATTAGATTATAGCAGAATAAAAGCAGAGTTTGATTTGGAAGATGAAAGAGATTTGGTATGGATTAAATTTACAAAGATGGATATGTGGGTGTTGTGGCTACAAGTAATGATGTGAATTTTGATATTCCACAGAGTAGTCATGAGTATGATAGAAAACACAACGTATACAATCCTTACTCAAAAGAATATGAAGAGACATGGCTTCACAATTCGTCAGGAATATTGGTTCACAAGCTTGGGAAAGAGTGGAATAGGGACTTTGTGTTGATATTTCCGTTAAAAAAATATTCCAAAAGGGTATAAGAGAGCAGATATTGAGGAAGCAGTGGGAAATTTGTTGATTGAAAAAGAGTTCCTATATTGGACTATTATTCACATTTATATTAAAAAGGGAAATAAAAAATGAAAAAAAATATTAGGAAAGATAATATTATTGACTGTATGTATGGCATTTATGCTGTCGGGATGTTCTAGTAAGCCGGATGAAAAAAAGGTAACGGAAGACTTGAAGTCTTTTGATAATGAAAATTTGAAATCCGGCGGGGAAAAAAATTGATTCGGTAAAAATTGATAATTCTGAAAGTAATGATGATTCATATACGCTATATTGTACAGTAAAAACAGAAAAGAATGATATATCATATGAAAAACAGGTGAATGCAATATATAAAAAATCAAAGGAATGGGAGTTGGCAAACGTTCAAGTAAATATAAATTCAGAGTGGAAAATTATGCCTCTTAAAGGAGTAAGTAAAAAAGTTATAGAATCAGATCTTGTAGGTGAAGTAATAAAGCTTAAAAATGAGGAATGGGAAATAGAAAAAAAGGTGAAATCAGTGATTTATCGATAGCCAAGCAGGAAACAGACTTGAAAAACAAAAGAGATAAAATAACTGTTGATATCACTTTAGATGGTGCAGTAGAAAAAGCAAAGGGAAGCATAATTGTTGAATATAATTTTGATAAAGAGTGGAATTTTAAAGGTGTAACCGATGCATCTAATGTAACATCTGAAGTCAAAGAAGACAAAAAACTGGATACCTCAGAAAAATCAATATTAAACTATATTACAAAACAATCTTTTCAATATGGTAATAAGTCAAATGGTTCAGGTTTAGTTTCGCTAATAAGTGATTCTACAGTTCAGGAAATACCTATGACAGAATCTGAGATAAGTAATTTTTAAAATAAAAGAACAGTCTTCGGGATCGAAGGGAACCATACAGACTGTTAAATGCAGTGCAACACTAACTAAAAAAATATGCTACATTTTCTGTGGAAATGGAATTAACATTTACCTACAGTAGCGGTTGGAATGAACCATCAATTGAGACTAACGCAAAATTAGAAAATCTTGATATTACAGGTGAGTGGACCGGAAATTACACGGCAGCCGGAAGTAGTGGAACAGTATCTCTTAATATTTCAGAGGTAAATGGCGATGAGTTGTCGGGCTCTTATAGCTATACACCTGATAGAATAGACAAATATACACAGCCGGGCAGCTATAGTTTTTCGGGAACAATAGATAAAGAAACTTTAATGCTGAATCTTGAAGCAGGAGAGTGGATTTTCAAAATGGGATAAACTATTAACGAGAATATGTGCTTTATCAAAAGACCTCCGGTTTGATGAATTGCGTAAGGTATTGGAAAGTGAGGCGGTGAATGGTGAAAACGTTGAATGATTATTTTGCAATGAATTATCGTATGGAAATTGTAGAGGATAAGGATGAGGGCGGTTTGTGGTTTCATTTCCGGAGCTTCCGGGATGTATTACCTGTGGAGAAACAGTAGAATCCGCTGTTGCAAACGCTTTAATGCCAAGAAAGCATGGTTGGAAGCGGCTATGGAAGAGGGTATTGAAATTCATGAGCCGGACAGCTTAGAGGATTATTCTGGACAGTTTAAACTTAGAATCCCACGAAGTCTTCATCGTTCACTTGCAGAACATTCTAAGAAGGAAGGTATCAGCATGAATCAGTATTGTGTATATCTTCTTTCCAGAAACGATGCAGTTTATTCAAAATTATAGACTAAATGAAATAGGGGGTGTTCTGTTATGTTTTTTCTTATAGCGAAGGATAATGAATGGGCTGGATTGCTTAGTAGTCTGGATATGTTTTCTGATGATTTTATGGAAGAAGGACGGATACAGCCTGAAGTACAGGTAAGGGAAGATTTTTAATGAATTTACAGAGAAGAAAATCCCTTACCAAATACTTCACTGGTGCTCATCACAGACATGCTCATTCTGATGTATGAAGCATCTCAAAGCTTCTTTGTGAGAGTGCAATGATGTTTTCGATGATGGCATCAATCATAAATGATTTCACAACAAGTCCGACAAATGAATAGAGTGCCGTTTTATATCAAACACGAAGCAGGCGATTATGATCATCACAAGGTCAGTGAGGAAAAAGAGCCATGCCGATATCCTCTATGTGGGTGTATTTTGACGATCATTGCGATAACATCGGTTCCGCCGCTTGAGGCACCATCATAAAAAAAAGAAGTGCAGATGCTATGGCAGGAAGTGCTATCGCAAAAAATAAGCTCAAGCATAGGTTCATTTGAGAGCGGATGGGTAAGCGGATCAAGCTTTTCAAATCCGAGTAATTCGACCGACATAAGAATTGTTGCATATGTGGTTTTAATGGCAAAGCTTTTGCCAAGAAAAATAAAACCGACAGCAAGGAGCACAAGGTTTACGATCGTGGAGAACATACTGGCTGAGAGTGGTGTGATTTTAGCAAATACAACAGCCGCTCCGGTAACGCCCCGAATGTAAAATTATTTGGAAATTTAAAATAGTATACACCGATACACATGATGGTTATACTTATAGTGATAAGAAAAATGCTTTTTAGTTGTTTCATTTGTATTTACCTCTTAATTTTTCAATCGAATAAATTTATCAGCGTATGTAGTTTATGCCGCATACAGGCAAATGTCAACAGATAATCTAAAAAAACAGTTGACATTTTTAATGATGTGGGCTATTCTTTTTACACAAGGCTAGCTACTGAACTAATTAACCACATAACCGCATAACAAAACAACAATACTACTTAATGATGCAGATCTGATCGTTGCCAGACACAATCTTATTGGGAAGGAGGCGTGATATAGGATGAATGAAATTTTGAATCAGGAGAAATCAATTTATATTCAGATAAGTGAAATGATAGAAAACGATATTCTGCGGGATGTCCTGCTTGAAGATGAACGGGTCCCGAGTACAAATGAGCTTGCGAAGCTCTATGCGATAAATCCTGCGACAGCGGCTAAAGGCGAAATATACTGGTAGATGCAGGTGTATTATACAAGAAAAGAGGGATAGGAATGTTTGTAAGCAGCGGAGCAAAAAGAAACTATACGGGAAAAACGAAGATCACAATTTTATGAGAACTATGTAAGTGCATTGATAGATGAGGCGAAGACACTCGGAATAACAAAGGATGAGCTTATCGCCGGAATAGAAAAAGATTATGAAAACTAGGAGGTTTATGAGATGGGAAATATAGAATGTATAAATTTATGTAAAAATTATAAGGAAAAGAAAGTACTTGACAATGTTGATCTTACAATAGAAGAAGGTAAGATATACGGACTGATAGGAAGGAACGGAGCAGGAAAGACAACACTTCTTTCTGTTATATCGGCACAGAACCCTGCATCATCAGGGGAGGCTCTGCTTGAGGGAAAACAGATATGGGAAAAATGAAAAAGCACTTTCTGACATATGTTTTTCGAGAGAGCTGTCAGGTAATACGATAAATGGTGCGAATAACCTTAAAGTAAAAGATTACCTTAAATATGCACAGTGCTTCCTTCCTCACTGGGATGATAAATATGCAAACGAACTTCTTTCACATTTTCAGATCAACAAAAAAGCAGCAGATAAATAAGCTGTCAAAGGGAATGATGTCCATGGTAACAATAGTTGTGGCTCTGGCAAGCAAGGCAAAATACACATTTTTAGATGAACCGACGGCAGGACTTGATGTTGTTGCAAGAAATGATTTTTATAAGCTTTTGATAGAAGAATACACAGAAAGCGGCAGAACCTTTGTGATCTCAACGCACATAATCGATGAGGCTTCTGATGTTTTTGAGGAAGTGATAATAATAAAAGATAAAAAATAGCGTTGAAAGAAAATACAACAGAGCTTCTGGAACGTGCATATCATCTGAGTGGAAATGAGGAGGATGTGGATAAATATCTGAGCGAAAATCCTGATGTAGAAGTGCTGGATACACAGAAGATGGGACGCAGCAAAGGTGTTTCCGTTTTAATGAAAACCAGCGGAAAATTGGATAAAACACATAATTTATCTGTCCAGCCGCTTACACTTCAAAACCTGTTTGCTGCTATGTGTGGGGGAGGTCAGATAATGTATAAATATTTAAGATTCTGGACAAAAATGACGGCCGTATATGTATTATATGGAATCCTGGCAGCCATAGGAGTTTTTGCATATTCACATTTTATCAACGTAGATTTTAAGGAATATGGCATGAAAATGGTATGGGGAGTATATATGACATTCTTTATGTATGGCGTATCGATATCAAAAAATGTTATGGTATCCCGTTTTCTATCGCTTTTGGGGCAGTGAGAAAAAAATACATTAAAGGGATATTTTTTTACTGAATGGATCCTGATGATCTTATGCACAGTGATCGCATCAGTACTGGGATTTAATGAAGTAAACGGACAGACATTTGAACTCATATCATGGCTTTTGATTGGAGCAGCATCAGGACAGTATGTAAGTGAGGCTTTTGGCAAAGGAAAAAAATCAGTTGTTATTGCCATAATTTCGACTATAACACTTTTACTTCCATTTGCGGATTTCATTCTCTATTCGACAAAAAGCAGTCTGATGATAGAAAAACCTATAGTGATCTTTGGAATCATATATTATTGTGTGATAAGCATTATGACGATAAAACATACAATGCAGCTTGAGGTAAGAGTATAGAAAGCAGGTGGGATTTTATGAAAAAAACAATAAAAAGTCTTTTAAAGATCGAATCCGGTGATATCGGTATAATGATGGCAATAGTATCGGGTGTGATGATAGCAGGAGGAATTATAGACTATTTTTTTTTATATAGTGGCAGCACCTCAGAGACGGTAGTTGAGGTAGGAATAATAATGGCGATAGCATCATATGTTCTGTACGAGCTTATTTTTGAGGGCATTGGCCTGGGCAGATATTTAATAATTCACTGGCAATGGGGTTACACGTAAACGCTTATTTCCATCATATGTAATACTGTGCATTATGAAAAATACTATAGGTCTTTTTAATTATCATTGTATTAGGGGCAGCTGAGAGGTTCTACTGCAGAAGAGCATTTCCTGATAATGTGAAAGAGGATGTATATATGATACTGTTTACAGGACGAGGGCTTTTTATAACGATATCACTTATGTTTCTCGTGTCGATCATTGCTGTATTCGTTGGTGCCCTGATCCTGCGCTTTGGGGAAAAAGGCATTCTGGCCACTGTGGGCAGTATGGATGATGGCATGTCTTCTGCCCGGAAGGCTTGGAAAGATGATAGATCAGGATGGAGAGATTTCAAATATGCTTGGAAAAAATGTCCATATGTTTCTGAATGCAGATGTGTTTGTGCCGGTCTGGAGCATTATATTCCTGGCTTTGTGCGGAGTATTTTATCTGATCACGTACAAAGTGATCATAAAAAAGCAGAGCGTAACATTTTTTAGCTTTTCAAAATTTGCGCATATAATGTATAATA
>VOFC01002607.1_pt1 | contig 27228 bp, 49 predicted proteins | sample 5384161 | NCBI WGS metagenome assembly VOFC01 (sample SAMN12384722, study PRJNA508395) | human gut metagenome | isolation source: healthy gut B | host: Homo sapiens | reverse complement strand
TCCACATATAACTATTACTTTTTGCATAACATTTCTTCCTTGCACATTAGTTACATTTCATTTACGATTTCTTCATTAAGTTTTATAGAGCTAAAGAAATATACTATTAGCACAATTATGTATACAACTCCCATCGCAATCATTGTATATAAAAGTCTTTTTGTCTTTTCTATATTTTTATCAAATGAATGATATATTAAGAGTATTGATACTATATTTGCAACTAGTATAAATAATAATATAAATAATTTATCCATTTTTTCTGTTCCTTTCCTTATTCAAAGTTGTATTTAAAATAATGTTTAATACAACAAAATTATAAATTTTATCTTCTTGAAAATTTCTTTTCAATGTCATTTCTAGTCATCTTTATTGCAGTTGGTCTGCCATGTGGGCATGTAAATGGATTTGGTAATTGTAATAGTTTATCTAATAATTGAATTACTTCTTGTCTTTCCAATACCATGTGTGCTTTTACTGCCGCCTTACATGCAACTGTTGCAATAAATTTTTCTTCAATTTCTTGTTTTGCAGTAATATTTAATACTAAAAATCCATGCTTTCCAATTGTAACAAATCCTTTAAAAAGCTTGTTCTGCAGCACCAGATAAAGCCTTGTCCTTAACAAATCTATTATTTACAAAAAATAATTGATTACTTCTATTAGACCTTGAAATTACTGGCTTTCCAATAACACCTTTAACAATTATGTCATCATATGTATAGTCTATATCTATCAAGTTATCTGCAATTTCTTTTCCATAAATATTGTAAATTACAGGTTTAATTTCACCATTACCAGATGTTTGTATAACTGTTTTACCTGTGTTAATTAACTTTACTGCAATTTCTGGATGTACAAGTGCAATTCTTGTTACAACATCTTCAACATAACCTGACTCTGTAAAATCTTTTTTCAAAAACTTATATCTTACTGGTGTATTATAAAATAAATTCTCTATTGTAATGCTTGTACCATTTGCACACCCTGCTTCTTCTTTGCTTAATATTTTTCCGCCTTCAACAACAACTTCATATCCAGTATAGCTATCAGCCGTTTTAGAATTTAAAGTAACCTTCGCAATTGACGCAATACTTGCCAAAGCTTCGCCTCTAAATCCCATAGACTTAATATCGTCTAAATCTTCTGCACTTCTTAGCTTACTAGTTGCATGTCTTTCAAAAGCAATTTCCAGGTCATCTTGCATTATTCCCTTTCCATTATCAGTTACCCTAATATACGAAATTCCACCATTTCTAATTTCTACAGTTATTGCTGTTGCTCCAGCATCAATCGAGTTTTCCATTACCTCTTTTACAACAGATGCAGGTCTTTCAATAACCTCACCTGCAGCTATTTTATTTATTGTTGAGTCATCTAATAAAACTATTTTTCCCATTGTTTGTTACATTTCTCCTTCTAGACACAAAATTGGCTCAAAACCATAATCACTGTTTCAAGCACAGTTTAATTGCAATTATTTTGTAATCTCATAACTCTTTTTCATTCGTCTATTGTGGAAATAATAATGGATGTTGCTAATTTCTAATATGAGTTTTTTTACGTAGAAAATTCACCTACCTTTTGGTAAGTGAATTTTATTTTAAATACTTCATCTCTTTTATCATTATGTCTGCAAAATACTCCATAGCCTTGTGTTGGATCATTTACAAGTACATTTGTTACAGCTCCTACAAATTTTCCTTCTTGAATTATCAGACTCCGCTCATCCCTTTGTATTATTCCTCCTGTTTTTTCTAACAATTCTTTATCCGTTATTTTAATCAACATACTTTTGTTATTTTGATTGTTGTTAATATAGACTTTTTCAATTTCTATATCATATTTCTTTTTGCAGAGTTTTCTAATTGGCATATTATTTCAGCTTTTCCCTCTTTATTTCTTTTTTGGAGCCACTTCCATTTCTTGTGTTAAGTCCGCTTCTAAATAATTTTTATTTTTAACCGTTCCATATACATATTCAAAAATTTGTGTTTTTATAAATTTTTCCTATTGTTTTGCCTTCATCTATTGTACCTCTAATTTCTCCCGGATAACCTTTTTCTGCCTTTTGTTATTGACACAATATTTGCTGTAACTAATTCTCCATTTTGCAATATTTACAATTCTTCTGTATCTATATCAGATATTCCATGTCCTTAAAGCCATAACAAATTTGTACTAGGTTCATAAAAAGTCAAAAAACCAACTCCGGCTGCTGCATCTCTTACCCATAATCCAATTTTATATGTGTTTTTTGATTTAACTGGTGTAATATCTGTTTGCATAGTTTTGTCATCTCTAAATATTTGATATTTATAGTATTGCCTTTGCTATTTTCTACCTCTTTATTAGCTCTTCTGTATTACCAACTATGTTATTGTTTATTTCCAATATTGTATCTCCTTGTTCTATTCAGAATTTCATATGGCTTCTTTTTTTTTCGTTTTTATCTGTTTCTATTTGGCTCATTCCTACTACAAGGACTCCTTTTGTGTATAGTTTCATTCTATTGCGTTTCCGAGCGGAACCACCATTGTTTTTGTATTACATTCATATTTACTTCTTTTTACTGGTATTGTTCCAAATAGATTTAGATTAAAAGTTGTTTGTTCCTTCTGAATTAATTTTTTTCTTTTGTTTATATTGCTAGCCGTTAATATTGTCTTGCTATTTTTCGATGCAAGTGTAAGTCCAGTGGCAATTTTTAAATTTAGGTTTTCTCCTTCAAATATTATTATGTTGCTCGGTATTGAGTTTATTGATATATATACATATGATAAAAGTAATACTAATACTACTGCGATTTTTGCAAAATTTTTCCTCATTACTTTTTCTCCTTTTGTGCATAATAAAAATAACAAATAAATTTTTGAAAATTTATCTGTTATTATTATGACCAAATATATATGTTTTAAACTTACTTAATTTTTCTTTTATTGAGCTGACATGTTTGATTGATATTTTTGATTAGCCAGTTGTAATAATTAAATGGTTCTATTGTTTTTTGGTGTTTTGTAATCAATTCCATGTGTGTCAACTGTTATTTGATTTATTACTGGTGGATTTACAGGAACGTCTATTCCAGATTCTGCGTTTTTGTCCCTTGTAATAACTTCTACATTTGCTATTTGTTCTACGATGTCTAGTCCTTCGATTACTTTTTCCAAATCCTGCATATAATCCATTTAGATTTTATCCATATCCTTTGTAAGTATAAAGAATTGAGAACCTGCTGAATTATATCCTTGAGTTGTTAAAATGCATCTTGTCTTCCATAGTCGTTTCTTTCCATTGCTATAACGCCTTTTTTTGCATTTTTAAAAGTATTGTTTATATCCATTTGCTGTAAATTCTCCTGATATTGCATATTCTGCATCATCATCTTCTGAAACATTATCTTTTACATTGTTAAGTTTTGGCATTGTCATTGAATCTGTCTCCACTTTTCATCTCCAGCTTTAACAAAATAATCTGGTATTGTTTTTATTAAAACTGTTTGTCCATTGTAATATCCATTGTTTTCCAAGTGCTATAAAGTTTGTTACTGTATTTGGTGCATATTCTGATATAATTTTATTTTTATTGTTCCAAAAATCTTGTACCTCTATTGTAGCAACAGGATTTTGAACTTTTGTAGTTGCTTTTTTTAATATGTATAGCATACTAAAAAAATCCCTGCTATTGCTATAATTATTAGTATTATTAATAGTATTTTTAAAAATTTTTCATTTTGTTTATTCCTTACCTTTTATTTATATAAAGTTTCATTATCAAACACAAATTGTTCTTGCATTCTTCTTAATGATTGTTTTATTGTTCTTGCTCTAACCTCACCTATTCCGTCTACCTCATCTAATCTTGGGATATCTGCTGCAAAATATGTTGGAATGATTTAAATGATTTTACAAGGTTGTCCACTATACTTGATGGCATTCTTGGTATTTTGCTAAGAACCCTATAACCTTTCGTATAACACCAACTTCGTCGTAATTGTCGAAAATCTTCGTATCCAAGTAGCTTGGCAATTACTTGTGATTTCATTAATTCTTCATATGTTTAGTGTTCTTATTTTTCTAATACTTCATCAGGTTTTCTTTTTTGCCTGATGCAATATAATCTTTTAATCATTAAAAGTTCTTCTGTGTCTAAGATCTCCTATTAATTCTTCTAACTGCATTTCTAGAATCTGCCGTCTTCACAAGTTCATATATTGCCTTTTGAACTTCATCTACAACATTCATAACCATTTCTGCTCTTTTGTATTGCAACAATAACATTTTCGAGTGTTACAATATCATTAAATTCATATTCGTTTAGAAGATTTAACTTACTGTCAAATACTTTCATATATTTTTCTACTGTTTGCAATGCTTGGTTTGCCTTTGTTATTACTTGAGCTGTATCTTCTAATACATATCTATTATTATTGCCTTTAAATATTGTTATTATATTTCTTCTCTGAGATATGCTTATAACCAAATCTCCTGTCTGTTTTGCTGTTCTTTTTTCTGCCGTTCTGTGTCTTGTTCCTGTTTCTACTGTTTGAATTGATGATGAAGGAATTAACTGTGCATTTGCAAATAAGATTTTCTTAAAGTCTGAGCTTATTACTATCGCGCCATCCATTTTGCAAGCTCATAAAGTCCCCAGCCGGCGAATATTCTACATTTATGTTAAATCCTCCGTCTACAATATCCATTACTTCTTTTCCGTCTCCTATTACAATAAGTCCTCCAGTTTTTGCTTTTAAAATATTTTCCAAACCTTCTCTTATCTGAGTTCCTGGAGCTATTGTTTTTTAGCACCTAATAATTTCGTTATTGCTCGTTGCCAATGTTCATTCCTCCCTCGTCCCTGTTGGGCGATTATTTTAAACCTATTTTTTTGCAAAAGCTTCATTTATTGTCCTAACACCTATTATATCTATTTTATAGTCTTCTTTCAATAGTTTTTTATTATTTTCTGGAATTATGCACTTTTGAATCCCATTTTTTCTATTTCTTTTTTATTCTTTTTTCTATCATGTTGACGCTTCTAATTTCTCCTGTCAGCCCAACTTCTCCTATTGCAACCACATCATTTGGTATACTTATGTTTCTAAAAACTTGATGCTATTGCTAAGACTGTTCCCAAGTCCACTGCTGGTTTCTACTAATCTTATTCCACTTACTACATTTAAGTAAACATCTTTGCGAACCTAATGGCATACTTGCCTTCTTTTCTAAACTGCAATTAACATTGTTAATCTGTTGTAATCTATTCCATTTGCCGCTCTTCTTGGTAATCCATAAACGCTTGGTGTCGTTAGTGCTTGAAGTTCTATTAAAGTGGTGGTCTTGTTCCTTCCATGCTCGCTACTATTATTGAGCCTGGGGGATTGTCTGATCTATCTGATATTAATATCTGTGAAGGATTTTTTTATTTGTACCATTCCTTCATTTCTCATCTCAAACATTCCTATTTCGTTTGTTGATCCAAATCTATTTTTTACGCTTCTTAAAACTCTATATGAAAAATATCTTTCTCCCTCTAAATATAGAACAGTGTCTACCATATGTTCTAAAACTCTTGGTCCTGCTATATTGCCGTCTTTTTGTAACGTGTCCAATTATTATTGTTGTAATTCTATGTCCTTTACTTATTCTCATTATTCTTGCTGTTATTTCTCTAACTTGACTTACTGTTCCTGCTGCTGATGTAATTTCTTCTGAGTACATTGTTTGAATTGAGTCGATTATTACTAGCTTTGGATTCATTGCAAGTATTGTTTCTTCTATTACATCTATATCTGTTTCGCCTAAAAACATTATGTTGCTATTTTTATTCCCAGTCTGTCTGCCCTGATTTTTACTTGTTCTGCCGATTCTTCTCCTGATATGTATAATACTTTTCCGTTTCCAGTTATCTTGTCGCATAATTCTAATATGAGAGTAGACTTTCCTATTCCTGGTTCTCCTCCAAGCAATACTAGAGATCCATTTACTAGTCCTCCACCCAAAACTCTATTAAGTTCTGCAATTCCTGTATCAATTCTTGACTCGTTCTTTTTCCTACAACTTCATCCAACACTTGTGGTGTTGATTTTTCTTTTTACAGCTCTACCTGTTGCAGATGATTTTGTTTCCACTATCTTTTGCTCAAAAATGTATTCCAACTGTTGCAAGCTGGACATTTTCCCAGCCATTTTGAGATTCATATCCACATTCATTGCACACAAATACTGATTTTGCTTTTGCCATTTCTGTTTTCCTTCCTTAGAAATTTTGTTTTCCTATATAATACCAAAAAAGTTAGTAATTTTACAACTACTAACTTTTGTTTTCTTTAATATTTCTATTGTTTAATTTGTCGATTTTTCTACAATATTGTCACTTCTCTAGTTAAGCTTGATGTATTGTCTGCATTGTCTGTTACAGTTACTGTAACTTCATACTTTGTTTGTGTTTTAAATTATTAAATCTATATGATTTTTTCTTTAATTTCTCCTGACGTAGTTACATTCGTTCCTTCTTTTGCCGTGTATTCTATTTTTGCTATTCCGCTTTTCTTCCTCAACAACATCAACATTTACTGTAACCGTGTTTGTTCCTAGTTTGGTAAATGTTATGTTATTTATTTTGGAGCAGTCACATCTGTTTGAGATTGTACACCATCTTCTATTGTTGTTTCTTGATTTTTTAAATCTTCTATTTGTTGCAAGCCTTCTTGTTTTTTGCCTGTTCTATATTAGATTGCGTATCTCTCGCCTCTTTTATTAGTCCTCTATTTCCTATTGAAGCGTTTATTGTTATTCCTGCTAATATTGTTGTAACAACAATCATTACTACTAGCGCGATTAGTGTTATTCCTTTTTCATTTTTAACATGCTTTTTTCCTCCTGTGTTTTTTGATTTTTTAGTTTCATTTGTCCATATTTATTGTTTTCGTTTTTTGTGTTTTTATTATAAAACATTTTATTCCATCTTGCAACTATTATTTGATTTTTATTAAATATGTTATTCAGTTAAAAATTGTTTTTAAAATAAAAAACTCTAACTTTTCAGATTTTCGTCTGTAAGTTAGAGTCTTAAATTCTATAGTTTATTTTTGTCTTATTTCTCCAATTTTTGATAACCTATCTACTACTTTTTCTAAAAACATCATTTATTTCTTGATTTGTTAGCGTTCTATCATTTGCACCAAATGTTAATGCAAATGCCAGGCTTTTTACCTTCCTCTATTCCTTTTCCTGCATATACATCAAATACTTCACTGTTTAATAGTAATGAACCTGCCGCTTTTTTTGATTTGTGTTGCTATTTCACTTGATTGTACTTTTGTTGTCTACTATTATTGATAAATCCTTTTTTACAGTTGGGAATTTTGAAATTTCTTTGTATTTCATTTTCCTGTTTTTCTTTGCTAATAATTTATCTAAGTTGATTTCTAGTACATACACTGGTTCTTTTTTTCAAATTTTGGATTTAGCTTTCCTATTATTCCTATTGTGTCATTATTTACCGTTATAAAAACTGATTCTCCCGGATGAAGTTCTGCTGGTAAATTTTCATTTACCACAAAGCTGTATCTTCCTTCATAACCCAAGAAATATAATAATTCTTCTGCTATTCCTTTTATGATGTAGAAGTCTACTTGCTTTCTAGTATTTATTCCATAATAGAAATCTCCTGTCATTAAACAAGCTAGTTTATTTTCTTCTTTGTATTCTTCTTGTTTTTTATAGAATGTCTTTCCAATTTCAAACACAGACACGTTTTTGTTGTAATGTGTTACATTATATTGATATATTTTGTATAGTGATGATAATATTGAGCATCTCAAGGTACTTCTATCTTCTGTAAGTGGCGCTAGCAATTTTATTGCTTCTACTGAGCTGTCATTTGTAAACGCTTTTGCTTCTTGTTCATTTACAAGTACATATGATAATGTTTCATTTAGTCCCAAATCCATCATTTTGTGTCTGATTTCTCTTGTTGTTTTGTCGTAGCTTCCTTTTTTATTGGAGCGACTTGAACTTTTGCCTCTATTTTGTCTACACCATATATACGGCCAACTTCTTCTATTAGGTCTTCTTTTATAGAAATATCTAGTCTTCTTCTTGGAACTGATACTGTTATTTTTTTCTCCGTTTTCCTCTGTTTTGAATCCTAATCTTCTAAATATGTCTAATATTTCTTTTCTTCTATCTGCGCTCCCTAATAGTTTGTTGATATTTTGACATGTTATTTCTATTTTTCTGTCTGCCATGTCTTCTTTGTTATATTCTAATGTTCCTTTTTAGAGGCTCACCTTCTGCATATTCCTCTAATAGTTTTACAGCTCTCTCTATTGCCATATATGTTCTATTGGGATCTAATCCTTTTTCAAATCTATTGCTTGCTTCACTTCTTAATATTTTTTTTGAGAAGTTTTTCTTACTCTTGCTGGATTGAATATTGCTGATTCTATAATTACATTTTTTGTGTTTTCTGTAATTTCTGTATCTAATCCGCCCATTACTCCTGCTAATCCAATCGCTTCTTTTCCGTTTGATATTACTATATCGTCTGTTGATAAATTTCTTTCATTTCCATCTAATGTTGTAAGTTTTTTCATCTTTTTTTGCCATTCTTACTTCTAGACAATTTTGTAATTTGTCCGCATCATAAAAATGTAATGGCTGACCTAGCTCTAGCATTACGTAGTTACTAATATCTACTACATTGTTGATTGGTCTTATTCCACATGCTATTAGTCTATTTTTTATAAATGTTGGGCTTTCTTTGATTTGTACGTTTTCCACTTTTTTAACTAATAGAACCGAACAATTATCAGTATCAACTTTTATATTAAATTCATCTTTTATATCTTTGCTTGTTTCTCCATGTGTTAAATCTACATCTTTTTACTTTTTTGTCATAAATTGCTCCTATTTCGTATGCCATTCCTAGCATACTTAGCAGGTCTCCTCTATCTGGAGTCAAGTCAAAGTCTATAACTTCATCGTCTAATTGCATGTATTTTTACTGATCTTCTCCGACAGGTGCATCTTGTGGCAACTCATGAATTCCATCTTTGTCTTCTACTTTTAGAAATTTGTTATCTATTCCTATTTCTGATAGAGCGCAAAGCATTCCATTCGACTCCTTCCCTCTTATCACTCCTGCTTTTATTGATTTCTCTGGAAGTTCTGCCCCTGGAAGCGCAACTATTACTTTAAGTCCTTTTCTTACATTTGGGCTCCACATACAATTTGTGTTGTTTTGCTTCCAATATTTACTTAACAAACATGTAAATGGTCTGAATCAGGATGCATTTCACATTCTAACACTTCGCCTATTACTAGGTTTGTAGCATTTATTAATTTTGTTGCAGAATCATATTCATTTCCTGCTTTTGTCATGTCTTCTGCCAATGTTTTTAAATCCACATCTATGTCTACATAGTCTTTTAAAAATTTTGTACTTACTATCATTACTTTCCCTCCTTAGTCTTTGCGGTCAAATTGAGATAAAAATCTTACATCATTTGTGTAAAGTAATCTCATATCTGTTATTCCATATTTAAACATTGCTAATCTGTCAAGTCCTGTTCCAAAAGCAAATCCAGTGTATACTTCTGGGTCATATCCGTTCATTTTTAGCACATTGGGATGTACCATTCCTGAGCCTAATATCTCTATCCAACCTGTTTGTTTGCACAAGTTACATCCTTTTCCTCCGCATTTGAAGCATGTTGCATCTACTTCATAAGATGGCTCTGTAAATGGGAAGTAGCTTGGTCTAAATCTTAATTGCGTTTTTCTCCTAATAATCTTTTTACAAATACTTCTAATGTTCCTTTTTAAGTTTGCAAATGATATATCTTTGTCTACTACTAGTCCTTCTACTTGACCAAATTGATGAGAATGTGTAGCGTCATCATCTCTTCTATATGTTTTTCCTGGGCATATCATACGTATTGGTGTTTTTTCTTCATTTGCCATCATTGTTCTAGCTTGAACTGAAGATGTTTGTGTTCTTAGTAAATACTCAGTTGTTATATAAAAGCTATCTTGCATATCTCTTGCTGGATGACCTTTTGGTAGGTTTAATCTTTCAAAGCAATATTCATCATTTTCTAGCTCTGGGCCTGTTACAACATCATATCCCATAGATACAAATAAATCTTCTATATCTTCTATTATTCTATTTAGCGGATGTATGCTTCCTCTTTTTATTCTTGTTGCTGGGAGTGTTATATCTATTTTTTCTGCTTCTAGCTTTCTTTTTAGCTCAGCCTCTTCAAATTCTTTTTTTTTCTTTGCTGTCTATCATTTCTTCAATTTCTGTTCTTACTTTGTTTACTAGTTCTCCTACTACTGGTCTTTTGCTCTGCTGCAATTTGCCCCATTCCTCTTAATATTTCTGTTAGTTCACTCTTTTTACCAAGAACTTTTGCTTTTAACTCTTTTTAGTTCTTGTGAAGTTGTAATTTGCTCAACTTTTTCTTTTGTCAACTTACTGATTTCTTCAAGTTTTTCTTTCATGTTCATATTCTCCTTTCAATCAAAAAAACCACTCGCCTATTATATTATAGGACGAATGGTTTTTATATCCGTGGTACCACCTAATTTCATTAATTCTAGAATTAACCTCATTATAGCTGTAACGTAGCTTCTGCGTTCTTTTCTAATCTGCTATATTCATTTCAAAAAAGAAACCTCAAAGTGAAATTTCTGTAATTTATATATGATTGGCTTTTTCAGCTTACAGCCTTTCTCTCTTTGATATATTTTGTAATTACATACTTTGCTTTTCAACGGCTTATATATTATGTATAGTATTTTATCACACTATTTTTAGTTTTTCAAGCTATTTTACATATTTTCTCGAATTGTTGATATTTACAAATTCTTTTTATTAATTCTTCTTTTTTGTATAAATTTGTTTTTCTCCCCGTTTTGCTATTTTCTACTTCAAATTTTCCTTCTTCTTGTTTTCTATCATCTATATGTTCCAAGCATTAAACAATCTTTTATCTTTGCGCCTAACATTCCTTTTTCTGTCCAATTAATTTGTTGTATAGCTTTTTGAGCAATTCTCTTTTTCTCTTCTTTGGAACTATTTGTAATAAATATGGTGCAACACTAACTGGTAATGAATATTCCTTTTGCTTCCATCTTTTTTGTTACAACATTTTCTTCATATATTGTTGCAACTGTTCTGCTTACGCCAATGCCATAGCATCCCATGTATAAAACTTTTTCGTTTCCATCTTTATCTATGTAATTTGCATTCATAGCTTTAGAATATTTTGTTCCAAGTTGGAATATGTGTCCTAATTCTATAGATTTTTTTTTCTTCTACATTTTCTTTTTATCTTGTATACCATATTTTCTCTTAAATATTCGTCTGCATCTTCTCTTTCTAGTATTTCTGTATTGAATGCAACACCAGATGCCTTGTCTACAAGTATTGTGTCTTCTCCAATTGGAGATTCTAGCATAAATTCTTCTGATAAATTTCCACCCATAGCTCCACTATCTGCTGCAACTGGTTTTACATTTAGTTCTAGTATTTTTTGAATATTTCTAAATATGCTTTTCTGATGTTTTGATATGTTTGAGCAGAAGTATGTTCGTCTGTATCAAAACTATATGCATCCATCATTGGGAATGTTTTTCCTCTTAGTAAATAACCTCTTGTACGAATTTCGTTTCTGTATTTTTCTCCTATTTGATAGAATGTAACTGGCAAATTTTTGTATGATGAAACTCTGCCTCTTACAAAGTCTGTAACTGCTTCTTCTGCTGTTGGAGCAAGCACAAAATCGCCTTTATCTGTTTTTACAGAAAGTATAACTCCATCTTCTACATATTTTGAAAGTCTGCCAGATTCCTCCCATAGTTTTGTTGGTTGTAATGTTGGAAGTAGTATTTCTATACATCCATATTTATTTAATATATTTTTTTATAACTTTTTTCTACATTTACTCTTAAACGTAGTGGAACATTGTTATATGCATAAATTCCTGTTCCATATTGTACTAATTGATTTGTTTGTAATAATATATCTTGTGCTGGATAACTTTTATCTAAATTATTTACTCTTATAGTTCCTAATCCTGTTTGTGATAATTTCATTTTTATTTCTTCCTTTCTTATTTTCAAAAACTTACATTATTTTTATTATTGCTCTTCCCTTTCGGGCATTGGAGCCTCCTGTGGTTCTTGTTTTTTCTTCTGGAATTATATCATCTATTACAATTTGTTCATTCTCGTCTAATTTATATCTTGGAAGTTCTGGTAATTCTTCTAGAGAAGATATGCCAAACATCTTTAAAAAGTTTGTTGTTGTAGCATACATTGTTGGTTTTCCTGGTAAGTCTGCTTTTCCAACATTTTCGATTAAATTATATTCTAGCAATTTATAAATTGTTCCATCTGAATTTACGCCCCTTATTTGCTCTATTTCTGCTCTTGTTATTTTAGGATTATAGCAAATTATTGCGAGTGTTTCCATTGCTGCTTGTGATAAGCTTGGTTTACTTCTTTTATCAAATATAGGATATAAATATTCATACATTTCTTTTTTTGTTGCAAGTTGATATCCATCTTCTACTTTTATTATTTCTATTCCTCTTGATGCTTCTTTTTGTATTCATCTTGCATACTATTTACTATAGATATTACTTCATCTGAAGATAGCTCTAGTATTGCCATTAATTCATTTATTTTTTATTTCTCTTCCTGCTGCAAATAATATTGCCTCTATTGCGGCTTTTTTTCTGTTCTAATTCCAAATTTATTTTCACTCCTTTTTTAGCATAAATGGGCATAAATTTAGCCAAAAAAATATATTCATTCTTCAACGATCTCTATCTTTTCCTGTATATTATACACGTCTAAATCCAGTTATGTCAATATTTTGTACTTGAATTTTACTGTAATATATGGTATTATACCAATAGTTTGATTAGCGTTTTTTACATTTACAGAAAGGATGGTAAATTCTATGAATAATGAAAAAAGATATAAAAATTGTTTCTGGTAATGGAGAGGACTTAAACATTTCTCCTGTTTACGATAATTTAGACATTGCTAAACCTAATGAGGATACTAACATAAAAAAAAAGAATGTAATAATTCCAGATGTAAAAAAATAAGTGATGCTGTAATAACTTCAGCATCACTTATTTTTATGCATGTTTTCCTTTAGTCTTTTTTCTTCTTATCGTAGGAGCTCCTTCTTTTCTACTTGGAAGTTCCTCTACATAAGTTATATCTGAATTTCCTCTATTTCTTGTTTTTCTTTACTTTCTTTATATTCTGGTATATATTTTTCTTTTAATGGTTCGTCATATAAGTCATAATTATATAGGCTATATTCATTATTTTCTTCGTTTTTATTTTTTATTTTACGTATTATCAAAACAATTGCTACAACTATAATTAAAGCTACAACCGCAATTATTGCAATGTTTAATTTACTGTCAGTCTTTTTTGTTCAGGGAGCAATTTCTTGTCTTGTTTTGTTTACTACTAATTGATATGTTTTAATTTCTGAAGAATCATTTGATTTTACTATTATATTTATTATATTTTCGCCTTCTACAAGCTCTTCATTTCCATCAATAGTAACAGTTGCATCTGTTCTACTTGGAACTGCTTTTATGATTAAAGAACTATAATCTTTTTTCATTCATATTTATTGTGGCTGTATATGAATATGTATTTTCATTAAAGCTTGGTGAAATTTTTATTCCTTCAATATTTAACGAAGAAAGTTTTAAACTATTATCTACCTCTTCTGTACTTTGTTACATTTTCCGCAATTTCGTTTGTTACTGTTGTATTTTCTATTGTATTTGTTGTTCCAGCAGTCGCCCTTGTTATATATAGTGTTACTTTTCCTCCTTTTGAATCTGTAACAACAATTTTATTTTCGCCTTCAACTAAATTTACATCTACAGTACTTCCCTTATCATTTACTTTAATGTAAATAAGACTTTCTCCTACTCCATATATTCTAACAGAGTTTTTGCTATTATCTACGTTTATTCTATCTCCATCTTTATACTTTATTCCATCAACAGTTACCTCTGTAAGTTTAGATGTGCTAGTAGTCTTTGTATTTGTTGTTGACTTTGTTGTTTCATTATTTGTTTTGCTTTCTGTTTTAGTTGTTTCACTATTCGTTTTATTTTCTGAGTTTGTTGTCTCATTTTTTTATTTCTTCTTTGTTTTCTGCTTTTGTTATAGTTACATTTTCATTTGTAATATTATTTTCTGCATATGAATTTATTTTTATTAAATTTATTACTATAAGCATAGTAATAACTGATATTCCTAGTTTTTTATTATGTTTTTCAAATTAATTCCTCCCATATAATTACAGTTATTTCTATTACAGTAGTATATCATTTTTACAAGATTTTAGTCAATATAGGACAGTTAAAATTTCTATACATTCTTTTAAAAAATAACATCATTATAAAAATCAAATTGTTCGTCCAAACACATTTAAGCTATTCAGAATTAAAAATTCTTTCATAGCTATTCGTGTTTATCCTCTAATGTATTATTTTTTTATTTATATATTGGCATAAGAGTAGAAAAGAAAAAGAGCTATTTTTTTTAATAGCTCTTCTTTCTTATCTTAAAGGAATTTATTTATGTTCAATTTATCTAATTATATAGCCTCTTTATTTTCTTCTTGAGGTACTTCTTCTTTATTTGAATCGTCCTCTTTATTAATTACTTCTAAGCTTCCAACAGATACTTCATAAGCAACTCTTGTTTCTACAGTTCCATCTTCATGTTTTTTCTCATATTGTCTTGATTGAACTCTACCTACAATCTTAACTTCTGTTCCTACTTCCATATTTTCGCAATATCTTGCTGTTCTTCCCCAAGCTATGCAAGGAATGTAGTCTGATTTGCTATAAGCTCTGTTTACTGCTAATAATATATCTGCTATTTCTCTACCAAATGGTGTTTGTCTGTATACTGGTTTTTTGCATATATAACCAATTAAAGTTACTTCATTTGATATGAAATCTTTTTTTGCTTCTACTTCACTTTCTTGGTCTTCTAGTAATATTATGTTTTTAGCAAAACTGTTAATATTAATCTGTTTTTGCCTTCTCCATAACTGTTGTAAGATCTAAATTGACCTTCTACTGTTATTTTTGTGTCTATTGGTAATTCTCCATTTACCATTAATCTTTCTGACACTGTGATAGGAATACTATCAGATGTACCGCTTAAACGAGGTACGCTTAGATCAAATACATAGAATTTTTTCTCCATATATTTCGTGACTAAATCTTTTGTCGCTTGTTACCTTTCCCACTAATACTATGTGGTTATTTTCTGAATTTACTGTATCCAACTTTGTTTCCTCCTCTAATTTTTTAAAACTTTTGTAATTTTTTATCTAACCTACATTTATTATTATACTACCATTTTTTTGTTTTGTCTACATAAAAACGTTATTTTTGTAACATTTTTTTAATATTTTTGTAATATTTGTATTATTTTTCTTTATTTTCTCCTGAATAGAGTGCTGTTAGAGCTATTATTATCATAATATTGTATACACTAATACCGTTTATTTATATTTACTTTTACTTCTTGCTCTCCTATTTTTTCTCCATAAATGCTGTTTATTGTATTTTGTATGCATATCATCACTTCTTCTTCTTTTTACACTAGATATTGTAATGTCTGCTTTGCTACTATATCCAAATGTTATTGTGTTTTTATTAACTTTACCTAGCTCTTCGTTAAAGTCTATATTTACAATTACATGTTTTGTGTTTTTAATATTCTTTCTATTAATTCAGTGTTTTCTATTTTTTCTGTTTATTACAAGTGTTTCCAGCTTTATATTTTTTATATTTTCTAAATTTTTTTCTTTTACATATAATATATCAGCATTTTTTACTGTTCTTTTTTGCTTATTGCTTTACTAAGCTGACTCTGACTTTTTTGCATCTGTAATTATTTCTATAAAAGGCATTATCAATCTCCTTTTTATAAATTTTCTATTGTGTATCCCATACTTTTTAGCACTATAAATTATACTATTTATTTTGTTTATTGTGTCTTTTGAATTTTTATAACAATTGTTATAAAATTGCTATCTGTTGCATTTATTCTATTTTTTATTTGAGCTATTTCTATGCTATCACAATTAATTACATTGCTTTCTTTATTTACTTGTTCTTCTACTTTGTTTCCATTTTCTATTATATTATTAATTTGCTCTTTGTTACTTTCCTGAAAGTCTTTAGTAATATAAAATGTTACTTTTATTTTTCTTTAGATAAAAATTTTACTATACTATCTATATTCTCTACACTTTCTATGCAATTTATACCAATTGTTACATTTTTTCTTGCATATTTACAATATTTCCGGATGTTGCAAGAGTTTTATTATTGTTTGTAATTGAAATTGATGCTACAAATAGCATTAATACTGTACCTAAAGATACCAAATATGAACCAATTTTCTTTCTATTTATAACAAAAACATATATATTGTATTCCCCCTTTAGATTTAGGTCGTCTACCAATATATATGTTTATTTATTTTTATTTATTACTTTTTATTTTGCTTTGCATTTGTTCTTTTATGTAGTTTATTTCTTCTTCTTGGTCAAGTCTTAAGAATAGTGGCTCACCTTTTTTCTATTACTTTTATGTTTTTTAACTCTTTTCCAAAGTTATAAATTGTGTTATATTCTTGCATATTTTCTGGAATTCCTAGTTGTTTAAATATTTTGCAAGATGTATCCTCCATTGCAGGTTTTATTAGTATTGCAACAATTCTTAGAGTTTCTACTAAATGATACATTACAGAAGCAAGTTTTTCTTTTTCTTCTTGTTTTGCTAAAGTCCAAGGAGCTGTTTGATCTATGTATTTGTTTGCTCTTGCAATTATCTCCCATATTGCTCTAATGCATTAGAAAAAATGTAAGTTTTCCATATTTTCTTCATATTCTTTTATCTTTTTAGAAATTACATTTTCTAGCTCTTCGTCTACCTTTTATTTCATTTTGATTTTCGTCTAATATAACATTTATATTGCCTGTGTATTCTTCAATATTTCCTCCAAAATATTTATTAATCATTCCTATTGTTCTGTTTAATAAATTACCTAAATCATTGCATAAGTCAAAGTTGTATTTATTTACAAAGTCTTCTGGTGTAAATATTGCATCTTGTCCATATGGGAACTCTTTTAATAAGAAGTATCTTGTAGCATCTAGTCCGTATCTTTCTACCAACATTTCTGGATATACTATGTTTCCTTTAGATTTAGACATTTTCCCATCTTTCATCATTAAGAAACCATGTGCATATATTCTTTTTTGGTGGCTCTAATCCTAGTGCCATTAAAAAAAATTGGCCAATATATTCCATGAAATCTTATTATATCTTTTCCAACTATTTGTAAGTCTGCAGGCCAATATTTTTTTAAATAATGTATCATCATCAGACATATATCCTAGTGCTGTTATATAGTTTGTTAATGCATCTAGCCAAACATATACTATATGTTTTGGATCTTTTGGAACTTTTATTCCCCAATCAAAAGTTGTTCTTGTAACACAAAGGTCTTCTAATCCTGGTTTTATAAAGTTGTTGAATAACTCATTTTTTCTAGATTCTGGCATTATAAAATTTGGATTTTTCTCATAAATTCTTCTATTTTCTTTTGATATTTTTTCATATTAAAGAAATATGCTTCTTCTTTCATTTTTTTAACTTCTCTTCCACAATCCGGACATTTTCCATCAACTAATTGTGTTTCTGTGAAAATAAGTTTCGCAAGGCATACAGTACCAGCCTTCGTATTCTCCCTTGTATATATCTCCTTGCTCCATAAATTTATCAAATATTTTTTCTACAACTTTTGTATGTCTTTCTTCTGTTGTTCGAATAAAGTCATCATATCTAACATCCATTAGCTTCCATAATTTTTTTTGCTTGCATAGCAATTTCATCTACGTGTTCTTGTGGAGTAAGCCCTCTTTTTTATTGCAACCTGCTCTACTTTTTTGGCCGTGCTCATCAAGACCTGTAAGCATTCTTGCATCATAGCCTCTTTGCACTTTATACTTTTTTATTGTATCTGCAAGTACTGTAGTATATGCAGTTCCTAAATGAAACCTTCCACTTGGGTAGTATATTGGTGTTGTTATGTAAAATGTATTTTTTTCCATTTGCAATTACCTTCTTTCTCTTAAAAGCTTTTATTATTTTACCAAGTTTTTTGTACACTTTTCAATATTTTTATTCAATCTTTATAAATAAAAATAATACATTAAAAAAAAAAATATTCAAGTCAATAACTTTGAATAACTCATTTAAAATTGATGATTTATAATTTTATAATGCGTTTGAAGATGTTTTGACGCAGAATATTCTTTTTTACAACTGTATTATTTTATATATATCCTTAACAAAAACAACACAAAAAAAATACAGGAAAAACTCCTGCATTTTGCTTTTGTTTAGCAATTATTTATCTTCTTTTTTGCTCCTGGCAATTCAATGTCGTTTGCTTGAATGTTAGCTTTTACCTAGCATCATAGATAATCCTATGAATAATAAGATTACACCAACAACTATAAGCATTACAGCAACTGGTATACTTCCACCAAGTAAGCTACTTTGTATTCCTGCGAATAATAGTGCTACACCAATTATAGCAAGTAAAATCCAGAATACCCATACTGATGTCTTTATTTCTTCTTTTTTAGCCATAAATAATTCCTCCTTCGTTTTTTTCTTTTTATAATTATATTTAATTAATTCATAAAAGTCAATGTTTTTTGTTTATATTTCTCTACATTTTATTACTAATCTTTGTGTACCATAATTTTTGCATGTTATAAGAGTTATTTCTCTTCTTCCATTTGTAAGCTGACTTGTGCAACTAACATCTGTTGGATCCACAATTTCTTTTTTGTATGCCTCGTATGTAACTTTTCTACCTTTCATATCTTCTAATATTGCTGTATCTCCAATTTCCATTTGAGAAAGCTTGCCAAATAGTTTTCCATTTGCATAATTGTGACCAACAATACAATAGTTTCCAACTTCATTTGCACCATTTCCCCAATATTTATTTAAAGATATTTTTAATAATTCATCCGATGTTTCTGAAAGTACTGGATAATCTATTCCTAAAGAAGGTATTTTCAACCTTGAGTCTGTAGTATATTCTACATTATTTATAGTTGTTGTTTTTGTTTGTACATTTTCTTCTTGTGTTTGAGATGCAGTTTTTATAATTGTATTTTCTGCACTATTAGATTCACTTTCATTTAATGTTACTATTAGAACATCATTTACTAAATTCTTTGTTGTGGTATCTTCTTGAACATTATCATCTTGCTGTAAATCTGCAAGTATTTGTTTAGACACTTCTTCACTCTTGTTTCTATCGTTTTTCTGCATATATGTAATAAGAACATAAAAAGACATATTAGGAAAATAGATAAAAAAATCTAATTTTATATATGTTCTTTTTTCTTTTTTAGTTCTGGTGTAATATATAATTTTTCTGTCACTAAAATTTGATTCATATTTATCCTCCTTTTCTTATTTATAATATATTTGTAATTTTTCTCTAAATAAAAATTTTTTCTGTTGACTTATAAGTGTTTATCTGTAACTTTTATCTCTTATAATTCTTGCAATAATTATTAGTATAGTTCATATATAGATTAACAGATTTTTTTTATAAAAATCAAGAAATTTTATTAAATTATTTACGAAAATTTGTTTCTTTTTGTGTTGATTTATTTTTAAGTCTATGTTATACTAGCCAACATAGGGAATGAACATAGTAGTAGATATGTGTTGCCACTACACTCGATAACTTTTGTTATCAGAAAGTGAGGTGGTGTTTATGAGTTTTATACTTTTTTTAATATATGCCTTAATGGTATCAGCAACAGTAAACGTAACCTTATTAACGATTTTATACATAAAATATGTAAATTCAATTATAGATAAGGGATAAAAATAACAACACATTCCACTATGCCAATATTGCGAATGTGTTGTTATACTTTTTATGTAGTGGTAACCGCATTCACTGCGGTTATTCATTTTCTATAATCTATTATATAAAGTTTTTATTTTTTGTCAATTGTTACTGAACACTTTTATTTTGGTGGAGATGAGGGGAGTTGAACCCCTGTCCAGTATTCTTTCCATATACATTTCTCCGAGTGCAGTTTATTATTTATTATTTTCCTATAAAATCCATTAACAAACAACCGAATTTTACAAGTATCCATTTGAGTTACCCACTATCTTAATGGAAAAGATAGCTTTGTTATCCTACTAATTGACGCCATTTCTAAAACCGTAGGCCTTTTTAGAATGACGAGCTACCTAAACTTAGGCAGCGTATGCTAATTCTGTATTATCAGCGTTTATTTTTATTTCTGCTTTTTTAAGTGGCCGAAGCAGCCATCCACTACTCGCTACATATACTTCTGGGATACTGTCGAAAACCAATACATCCCCATATGTAATTATTATACACTAGTTTTTATAAAAAATCTATTGTATTTTAATATTTTCAAAATTATTTTAAATATTATTATCTGCTATTTTAATATTATTTCTAATTTTTTTTCATTTAATTTTCAGTATCTTTTATTTTAAAGTCTATTTTTTCTTGTTAGTTTGTCTGCATTTTTTACTTCTATTGTTACTTTGTCTCCTATGCTGTAGGTTTTGTTTGTTTTTTCTCCTCTAAGAAGCTTTCTTTCTCCATCATATTCAAAGTATTCGTTTCCCATGTCTTCAAATTTTACTAGTCCTTCGACTGTATTTTCTAGTTCTACAAACATTCCAAATGATGTAACACTTGATACTATTCCAGTGTATACTTCTCCTATTTTGTTTTGCATGTATTCTGCCTTTTTTATATCTTCTGCATCACGTTCTACTTTTTGTGCTATTTTTTTCTCTTTCGGAAGAACTTTCTGCGTATTTTACAGATTCTATTTCATATTTTTTTCTTAGCTCATCATTTATGTTGTAGTCGTGTTTTAAATATGATGATATTACTCTGTGTATGAATAAATCTGATATCTTCTTATTGGTGATGTAAAATGACAATAGCATTTACTTGCAATTCCAAAATGTCCTCTATTTTCGCTTTCATATCTTGCTACTTTTAATGTTCTTAATATTAATGTTGATACTACTCTTTTCTTCTGGTTTTCCTTTTTATTTCTTCTAGTACTTGAGCAAAAGCTTTTGAATGTACGCTATCTTCATCATCTTTTTTTTTTTATTCCTCTTATTTTATACCTAATCCGAATAAAAATTTATTTAGTTCTTCCACCTTTTCTAAATCTGGCTTTTCGTGAACTCTATAAATAAATGGAGCCTGTATCCAATAGAATTTTTCTGCTACTGCCTCATTAGCTGTTAGCATAAATTGTTCTATTACCTCATTCGACTCTAAATAGTCATATTTTGTTACATTTATTGCAATTCCATTCTCGTTTAATATTATTTTGCTCTCTGGTATATCTAAATTTAAGCTTCCATCTTTATCTCTTCTATTTTTTTTAGAACATCTTTTAATTTTCTCATATTCAAAAAATGTTTTATGTATTTGCCATATTCTTCGAAAACTTTATTAACTCTTTTTTTTTGTGTTTCTGTGTCTACATTTTCTACTTTTTCTTCTTTAATATCTTGATATAAGAATAAGTCATTCACATCGTGATAATTCATTCTTCTTGTTGTTTTTATTACAGATTTAAAGATGTCTGAGTCTATTATTTTTCCTTTTGAGTCTATTTTCATTAATACAGATATTGTAAACCTATTTTGATTTTCATTTAGACTACATATTCCATTTGAAAGTTCCTTTGGAAGCATTGGAATTACTCTATCCATCATATAAATACTAGTACCTCTTTTTTATTGCTTCTTTATCTAACTTTGAACCAGATTTTACATAGTAACTTACATCTGCAATATGAACTCCTAAAGTGAAAGTTCCATCAGCATTTTCTTTTTTACATTTACTGCATCATCTAAGTCTTTTGCATCTTCTCCATCTATTGTAAATATTTCTTCATTTCTTAAATCCACTCTATTTTTTATGTCTTCTTCGTTTATTTCTTGCTTTATAGATAAGGCTTCTTCTATAACATTTTTGTGGAAATTCGTTAGGAAGTTTATATTCTTTAATAAGAGAAAGCATATCTACTCCTGCTTGGTCTATTCCTCCTAAGTCTTCTATTATATGGCCTTCTGCCTTATTGTTTGCATCTGCAAATTTATCTATTTTACAACTACTTTTCATTATTTTTTTATTCCCTGTGCTTTTTCTTTGGAATATAAATATCATCACTTATTTCTTTGTTGTCTGGTACAACAAATCCAAATGTTTTGTTTTTCTTAAATGTTCCAACTATTGTATCATTTGAATGTTTTTTAATTAAAATAACTTTTCCTTCTGTTCTATGCCCATCTTCCAATGGTGCATCTTTAAATATTTTTATTAAAACCTCATCACCATCTAAAGCTTTATTAGTATCTCTTGGTCCAATAAATATTTCGTTTTCATCATCTCCAATGTTTACGAAACCAAAGCCTTTTTCTTTTCTTCTAAATGTTCCAACTTTATAGTTTTCATCTTCTAATATTTTATTTATATCTAGCTTGTCCTTCTTGTTATTTTTTTTCTTTTTAGCATTCTGCTTCTTTTCAAAAATTTTGCTTTTTTTAAAATATTTCTTTTTGCTCAAATTTCTCACCTCTTTATATTTTTTATAAGTTTATTTCAAACTTTTATTGTTCTATAATAGTATTTAAAAAATATTTTTTGAATTAAATTTTTTTTGGTACAATATTTTATTTATTGGAAAATCAATATAACTTTTCTAATAAATAAAACGACAGAATGAAATCCTGCCGCTATATTTTTTGTTTAATTATATAACATATACAATTCAAGAGCTATTGTTAAGATTAAGAATGTAACTCCTAAAATTATTGTCCATTTTTTTAGTTTTCCTTCACGTGTTCTACCTTTATTTTTCTCGTAGAAGTTATTTGTTGAAGATCCAACTATTGTTCCAGAAGCTCCGTTATCATCTTTATTTTGCATCATTGTTATAATAATTACTGCTAAACAGTTTATAATATATACGACTACTAATATGTATTTTAATGTTTGCATTTTAAATTCTCCTTTTTGCTACTTATATTAACTCGTTTATTTTATCACAAACCATAATAAAAATCAATTATTTTTAACAAATTCAGATAATATATTTTTACTTTACAGAATTGTATTTAACATTTCACTTGATGAATGTATTTTTCAAATAAAATTTACTTTCTTTAGTTTGTATATTTTTCTTAAATTTTATTGATAATTTTTATAAATTAGTTACTTATATATTTTTCTTCAAATTCCTTTATTGTTATTGGCTTTTCGTATATATATCCTTGCACATAGTCACATCCTACTTTCTTTAAATAATCTAATTGCTTTGTTTTCTATTCCTTCTGCTACTGTTTTCGTGTTGTTATAACTAAGAATTGAGTACTATTACTAAACTTCTTAAGATATAATGCGTATCTTCCTACATTTACATCATCAAGTGCAGCTTCAATCTCGTCTAGTATGCAGAAAGGTGCTGGGTTTATTTTCAATATAGCAAATAAAATTGCAATTGCTGTAAGAGCCTTTTCTCCACCTGATAATAGCATCATGTTTTGAAGTTTCTTTCCTGGTGGCTGTACCCTAATGTCTATTCCACACTCTAGAAGATTTCCCTCATCTTCTAATATAAGTTCTGCCTTTCCTCCTCCAAACAATTCAACAAACACTTCATTGAAATTCTTGTTTATTTGCTTGAATTTTTCTGCAAATTGTTTTTGCATATTGTCAGTCATTTCAGAAATTACATTTCTAAGTTTTGATATTGAATCTTCCAAATCAAATCTTTGCTCATTCATGAAGGTATATCTTTCTTGCATCTTTTTATAATCTTCTATTGCATCTATGTTTATGCTTCCTAAATCTGCAATTTCTTTTTCTTAATTGAGTAGTTTGCTTTTGAGCCACCGCAACATTGTCTGGTTTCTTGTAGCCATCTGCATTGTTTGGAGTAAGCTCATATTCCTGCCATAGTCTGTTTATTAAATCGTCTAAATCTTGTTCTTGTTTCTGTTTCTTGCTTTCTATTTTAACAATTTGCTCTTTTAATCCATTTAGAACCTCATATTGAGATGTGATTTTCTCCTCAAGTTTCTCTAGCTTATTATTTTTTTTTTCAACTTTTTCTTGTTTCAAGTTTTCTATTTTTTCTGAGCTATTAGAAACCTCTTCCTTAATCTTGTCTATCTCTTTTCCGAAATTTAGAATGTCTTCATTTGTTTTTTTCATTTTCTATTTTTTAAATTTTCTATTTCTGCAGTCTTGTTTTCGATACTCTTATTTGCATTCTCTATATCTTGTTCAATTCTTGCAATCATCTCATCAATAGATGTACCGCTCTGTCAAATGATGACACAGATATTTTTTTAGTCTGTTATGTCTGTATTCAAATTGTCTATGTATGTCTGGTCCTCTTGGTTGTCTTTTGCAAACTCAGCAATCTTCTGGTTAAGCTCAGCATTTTCTTTATCAAGATTTTCTATAACCTTTGTGATTCCCTCTTTTTTGCAGATATTATTTCTTGTTTTTCTTTTCTCGATTTGTTCCAATCTTTCTTTTAATTTTGCTGTTTTCTCTTCCAACTTGCTTATTTGAGAATTATACATTTCAATTCTTGCTTCTTAGTTGCAAAATCAATTTCTATTTCTTGAAGATTTTTCTCTAACCTTGCAGATTCTTCTATTATGTCTGCGACTTTTTCTGAATATTCTTCCTTTTCCTTCGTTACTTCTTCAATCTTCTTATTTAGCTTTTCAAGATTTTTCTTAAGCTCTTCTATCTCTCTTCCTCTGCCTAATATATTTATTTGCTCTATTCTGGTTTTACTTTTTCAAATCCAAGATTTTGAGCCTCTTCAATTTCTGCAATCAATTCATCAATTCTAGATTTTAACGAATCTTTTTCAGATTGACTCTCTTCAAGTTTCTTATTTTCGTCATCTTCTTGGTCTGTTAATATTTTAAAATCTTCTGAAATTTGAGCAAGTTTTTTCTTTGTAAGAATTTATATTGTAAACAAACAATCCAACTTCTATATTCTTTAGCTCTTCTTAAATCTAAGAATCTTCTTGCCTTCTCAGATTGAATTTTCAAAGGATCCAATTGTCCCTCTATTTCAGACAAAATATCATTTATTCTAAGCAAGTTCAATTTTGTTTGTTCTAACTTCTTTTCAGATTCAGCCTTTCTAACTCTATACTTTACAATTCCGGCAGCTTCTTCAAATATATGTCTTCTATCTTCAGATTTATTGCTTAATATTTCATCGATTTTTCCCTGTCCAATTATAGAATATCCATCTTTACCAATTCCTGTATCCATGAATAACTCTAATATATCTTTCAATCTGCAAGGAACTTTGTTAATGAAATAACCTGTTTCTCCACTTCTGTATATCTTTCTAGTAACAGTTACCTCATTATATTCTATTGGAAGCTTTCCGTCTGAATTATCAAAAATCAGTGAAGCTTCTGCAAAACCTAGAGACTTTCTATTTTGAGTTCCTGCAAATATTATATCCTCAGATTTTGCACCCCTTAAAGACTTCATGCTTTGCTCTCCAAGAACCCATCTAATGCTATCAGAAATATTGCTCTTACCAGACCCATTTGGTCCAATAACAGCAGTAATTCCTGGTTTAAATTCTAATACTGTCTTATCTGCAAATGATTTGAATCCTTGTAATTCCAATCTTTTTAAATACATTCTATTTTTCGTATGGAATTAAACTTTGCCATACTCTCCCTTCTCAGTCAATTTATGCGTTTATGAAATTTAATATATTCAAATTTCTATACAACATTTAATATAATAGGAAAGAAAAACTCTCCTATCACATCAAAAAAGCCATAATTAGCTTTTTACTTTCTAATTTATGACTTTATTTTATACTAGATTTATATTAATTACAAGGATTTTTTAGTAATTTTTAGATACAACCTGCTTTTTTCAGAATTTTCAATGAGCTTGTTAATTCCATTACATCTTTCATGTCAATATTTTTGTAATAATCATCAAGACTCAAATTATCACTCACTTTTTTTAATGAAATTAATTCAATTCCATACATGCAACAAATCATGTAAATTGAATGTAGTTCCATGTCAAATACCACATCATCTGTTATATCAGTTGAAGTAACAAAACTCTCTGCACTATAACAAGGAAGTGCTTTTATTTCGGTTTCATTTATATCTTTTAATATATTCTTATCAAAACCTTCAACCTCATATTTTTTTGTTCTCCTGGAATAAACCATTCGTAATTGTAAGATTTATTTACACTTGCCCAACTTCCAATTTCTGATTTTGTAGAACCCACATATCCAACATTTATGATAATGTCAGGAAGATTTTCTTTATTATTTTCAAGATATTTAGTCAAATTAATTGCAGTTTGTTGTTTTCCAATTCCACTTATCAATAGACTTATATTATCTTTTTCAAACACCTTGCCATCTTCCGAATTTCTTTCTACTAGTCCTAATTCTTTTGCTATATCTTTTGCCTCTTTTTCCATGGCAATTACAAATAATATTCTTTTCATTAAATGCTCCTCTTATTTACAAATCACTTTTACTTGCTCTCATTTATCTACTTTTTTCTGTTTTTCACTTTATCAATATAACACTTTTATCTAAAAATTCAACTGCAAATTGCAGTTGAATCTTTATTTAGTATTAAAGTTCTTGTTCTGATTCTTTTTCAGCTTTAACTTTCTTAGCTGCAGCATTAATATTTTCATTTGCTACATTTCTTACACTACTATTTAATAAAGTTTTTGCTAGTTCCTGATTTGCTTTATCCATTAATTCATCAGTGTGTTCCTGATTTTCCTCTACTGGTTGAACTTTTATACTTTCCAAGAAATTTTTTTCTTCTTTATCTTTGTCTGATTCATAGTTTATTTGAGTATCTTCTTGAGATTTTTCCTTGTTTTCTGTTTTTCCATCTCCCAATCTCAATGTTTTATTGAATATAGATTTAACTCCATCTCTTAGTATCTCATACCATTTTCTTGTATCAACTTCAACATTTGAACAG
>VOFC01006632.1_pt1 | contig 27240 bp, 40 predicted proteins | sample 5384161 | NCBI WGS metagenome assembly VOFC01 (sample SAMN12384722, study PRJNA508395) | human gut metagenome | isolation source: healthy gut B | host: Homo sapiens | reverse complement strand
CAGAAACAGTTGTTTCTTCTTTGGAAGAGTCCACTAAAAGTTTCAATAGCGTCAATGGTTTCTTTGGAGTAATCATCTGGTTTATTCATTCCACGACCGACAACGCTTGTAGAGAAACCATAAACAAATCCGTAATCAGAGTAACCCTGTGCAATATTTGCAAAGTAAGAGGCAATAATATTAGAACTCTGTGCAGCCTGCGTTGTGATCGGAATACCGACAACTAACAGTGCAACGATCGCAAGCGGGGAAAGTACAATGTGGCGTTTTCCTGATATTTCGGTCCTTTGATAAAGAAGAGAAACCAGAAATATAATGAAAGAAGCAACCACAGCTACTACAACGGTAGCCTCTTCCGCAGTAAAATAATTGGTGTTCTGCATTGCAAACAGGTCTGGAAGCATTTTAAAATCGGTGTAGCTGAATGGAGTTACACGGTTGGAAAGGATGATTCCGTTGACTGTTCCGAGGAAAATCCAGAGTCCGGTGATCAGAACACGAAGCTGTGCTCTTGTCTTAAACAGGTAAACAATTGATAAGGAAGCAAATACAATAAAGGCATTGTAAAGGTAAGCCCATGTATGATTGCCTACGAAGGAAACAGCAGAGAAAAAAGTCTCTTCTGGAGATCACTTCTACGGTAAAAGTAATAAAGCATGCTAAAATAAAGTGGAAAATAAGAGAATATCTATTGAAAAATGCAATTCTCTTATAATATTTCTCACTGTGTGGTTTCCTTTTGGTAATTTTGAAAGAAAAATTTCTGCTTTTTCCTTTACCGGTGCAAATTTCTGGAATAATTTGTTCATTTTTCTTTGACTGACTTGAATTTCTGTTTCATATACCCTCCTTGTTGGCAAAGGAAAATACAAAAAATTGATTTTCCCTGTCTGCATCTGAGCTTTTTGCAATCGCTTTTTGCAAAAAAAATACGCTCAGTGCGTTACATCTATCAGCAGTTATGATAATCTGCAATGAAAAAGAGTTTTAAAAGCTCCTTTATTGTCTAAGTAAAACACATGTAAAATTACAGTAAAAAATTATTTTTGATACTAAAAGAATATATCGCTTATGAGGGAAAAAAAACAATTGGAAAGATAAATAAAAAAGAAGGAAAGATTTCAAGGATTTTCTATAAAATATGAATAAAAATGAACAAACTATGACTAAATGAGAACATATAGCACCGGAGGCTATTTCACAAACTTGTTAATAGCCTCGTTTAAGTCTTTTAATACCTGCTCATCACCTGTTTCGATCGCATCTACCAGACAGTGGTTAATGTGATCTTCCTAGAATGATTTTACCGATATTGTTAATTGCTGACCGCACTGCCGCAATCTGGATCAGGACTTCACTGCAGTCCCTTCCGTCCTCGATCATGGTCTTAACGGCTTCCATATGCCCGATCGCACGGTTCATACGGTTTAAAACTGCCTTTGTGCTTTTGTGATGGTGAGGGTGGGAATGTGAGTGACCGTGTTCGTGTGCTTCCTCATGCGTGTGTGTATAAACAGTACCGTCCTTGGCGATATGTGTATGTTCCATATGTACTCCTTTGTATTCTATAGTTACCAGTCACTATCCCAGTCTGTTGTTCCGGAATCCCAGCTGTCTCCGGAATCCCAGTCATAACTGCTGTCAGAATCCGAATCGGAAGTATAATGCTCGTCATAGTAACTGCTGTCCTCAAATTCTGTAAAGCTGGAAGTCCATTCGCTATCATCATTGTAGTTGAACTGATAGTCAGTTTTATTTGCTAAGACGTCGTCGGGAATCGAGGATTTACTGACTTTTTCATAATCGCCACCGTAACCGTAGTCTTCGTACTCATACCAGCTATGGCGTGTGTTGGCGTAAATGGTGTCGTTATAGCGATAATAGCTGACATTGTAATAAGCGTGGAGCGGTACAAATAATAAGCAGAAGGAAATGACATAAATCACAACATAAGTCAGTAAAAATGCGCGACCGGACGACTTTTCCCCAATTACGTTATCATGAAATTTTTGCAGGAGAGGAACACGGCCACCAAATTTACCAGCCAGAATTAAACTTGCGATTGTCAGTCCGATTGCAAGAAAAACGGACCAGAACAGGGAAGCTCCGAATCCTTTGGCAAGCATATCGATAATGGCAATGGAGATCAGCCCCACAAAGCCGGCAAAAAAGATTGCAAAAGTGATGAGTATGTTTTTCCGCTTTTCTTTCTTCTGCTCCCGCGTGAGTGTCTGCTGTTGCTTTCTTGTCTGGTTATTTGCCTTCTGATTTAAAATCTCAGATTTTAATTTCAGATAAAGTTCATTGACAGCATAAGCTTCATCCGTGCCCTGATAGCGGATGGCACGTTCGCCGTTGCCTTGTTTTTTGTATACAATGAACTGGTCGCCATCCTGATAAATACCAAACGCTTTTGGTTTCTTATAATTGATGCCAATAAAAAATCTTTGTTGTCTCATACGGCGGCAGGTGTCTGTCCTGATACCACTGCTGTAATTCGGCGATTGTTTTTGGTGTTTTATCGGCGGTTCGTTTGACGGCATTGTTTGTTGCCCCACAAAATGGACATTTATCTGCGGTTTCTTCAATCATGGAACCACAGTATTCGCATTTTATCTGCATTTCATCTTCTCCCCGGAAGCGGCGTGTTAGTCAGAACAGAGTCTGCTTTACCACTTCTATATTATAAGGTAATGATTCCGTACTTTTATACTATTACAGTATAGATTATATTATGACATTTATCTTTGACAGAATCAATAGGAAAAAGTGTTATTGCGGGCGAGCAGTAACGCTTGCATTTCCGGTATAAAGCAGATATAATTTCTACATCAGAATAAAAAATGTTTTATCAACAAAAACTATACGATGGGGTATATCAGATTTGGTATACCCTGTTTTTTGCTTCGCAAAACAAGGAGGCTAAATCCTCTGCTCACCAGAGGGTTCGCATTTTGCTTCGCAAAACAAGGAGGATTATGAATTTATTAGATATTATTGGACCGGTCATGGTTGGACCGTCCAGCTCCCATACAGCGGGAGCAGTAAAAATCGGACGAGTCAGTCACAAACTGCTTGCAGAAAAAGTGGTAAGGGCAGATATCTTTTTTCACGGATCATTTCTGGCAACAGGAAAAGGACATGGAACGGATAAGGCGGTTGTGGCAGGACTTCTTGGAATGCAGGTGGATGACCCAGCGATTCCGCACAGCTTTGAGATCGCAGAGCGTGAGGGATTGCAGTTCACACTGTCCGGGATTGATCTTGGGGATGTGCATCCAAACTCTGTCAAACTGGAACTTACAGGCGAATCAGGAAGAACGCTGGAGGTAATCGCGGCATCTATCGGAGGCGGACGTATTGAAATCTGTGAGATCGATGGTCTGACAGCAAATTTCAGTGGAGATTATCCGACACTGATCGTGCATAATATTGACCAGCCGGGGCATGTTACAGAGGTAACATCCATGCTTGCCCACAAATCGGTTAACATCGCAACGATGCAGTTATACCGTGCAAGCCGCGGTGGAAATGCAGTTATGGTCATCGAGTGCGATCAGGAAATTCCGGCGGATGCACTCAAGTGGTTAGAACGGATGGAAGGAATTTTGAAAGTAACCTATCTGAGTTTACTGTAAATAAATTTCTTGTATTTGCGAAACTCAGATTTATGTGATGAATGTTGTGTAAATGTGACAAAATTTGTAAAAATCAGGAGAAGAATCATGTATAAATCCTTGGAAGAAATATGTGAAATGACAACAAAAGAGGCAAAGCCTTTCTGGAAAATCGTGCAGGAAGATGATTGCAAAGAGCAGGGAATCAGCGAAAAAAGAAGCCTTTGAGCAGATGCGGGGCATGTATCAGGCAATGCGTGAGGCAGATGACAATTATGATGGAAAGCTGAAGTCCGCAAGTGGTCTGGTGGGAACAGACGGGGAAAAAATGCATGCGGCAAGAGAAGCAGGAACTTTGCTCTGTGGAAAATTTATTGGAAAAGTGATGGAAAAAGCTTTAAAGACAGGTGAATCCAATGCCTGCATGAAACGGATCGTTGCGGCACCGACTGCGGGCTCCTGCGGTGTTGTCCCGGCAGTTTTTCTCACATTAGAGAGGAAAAAACATTTTTCCGAAGAAAAAATGGTAGAAGCCCTTTATGTGGCGGCGGGAATCGGCGGCGTGATCGCAAACAGGGCGTTTCTCGCCGGGGCAGCCGGAGGTTGTCAGGCTGAGATCGGCTCGGCTTCGGCGATGGCGGCTGGAGGCGTGGCATACCTTATGGGCGGAGATGCTGTTCAGATTTCTCATGCGGCAGCCCTCGCATTGAAAAATCTGCTCGGACTTGCCTGTGATCCCGTGGCAGGTCTGGTCGAAGTGCCGTGTGTGAAACGCAATGTGATGGGAGCGGTCAATGCAATGACTTCTGCGGATATGGTCATGGCTGGAATCACAAGTAAAATTCCGCCGGATGAAGTGATAGACGCAATGCGTGCAATTGGACGCAGCATGAGCGAGGACATCCGCGAAACTGGAAAAGGAGGGCTTGCCGGAACTCCGACCGGAGTGGCAATCCGGGAACGGATGGCTGGGACATTATAACCGGAGTTTCACTTACCGTAGAGCAGCAGATTCTGTGGTGCTTTTATAGTCACAAGTCAGAATTTTATATGTAATGAAAAAGAAAAACGGTATAAACGAAATATTATGTTTCTGTTCGCTGGGCATTCCGATAGGCTTCTGAGCAACAATCTTGAGAAGCAGTGCTTCCCAAGATTGTTAGAATCCTATCTCCATAGCTCACGAAGAAAATAATATTTGTTTATACCGTTTTTCTTTCATTTACGTTGTGTGTCCAGCGAAGCTGGACCACACTAGCCGGTGTAAGTCCGGTCACGGTAATCGCCAGTGAGCCGTGTAGCTAAACTCGGTGCGTTGCAGTAATGCAGGGTACTAAGCGAGTGGATAAAGTAACCTCGGTAAGAGGGGCGAGCAATTATGCAGACCGTAACATAAAGTGAATTCTGCCGTATCGTTAGAAAGGTCTCTGAAAAGAGAGCAAAGGGAAGCTGAACCCTGGGCGTATGGGTGAAAGCCATGGAATGTGTGAAGAAACTGGAAAGCAGCACGGAGGAATCCCTCGGTATATAGGAAACGGTATGTATGAAAAGTGTGGTTCGGAACTGGAGAGACCCTACCCATCACCGAAAGGTAAAAAGAAAGCGTATAAGCTTGGCGAAATCGTATTTCTGATGGGAGGGAGTCGGAGAGGAACATAGTACCGATAATGACTGTGCAAGAAAACGCAGTCTATGGGAAGGTTCCTTGCTTCATTCATGTTTATAGAGAGGGTAAGAGTGAGAGAATGTCATGCAGACTAACAACTCCAAAGAAAAAGTTCGACAACTTCAAAACAAACTATATCTGACAGCCAAGAAATGTGATAGCCGAAGATTTCATGCACTTTACGATAAGGTATATCGTGATGATGTACTTTTTGAAGCATGGAAACGGGTAAAAGCTAACAAAGGTTCCAGTGGTGTAGATGGTATCGGAATCGAAGATATTGAAGAGATGGGAATTGAAAAATACCTGTCAGAAATCAAATCGGAACTGATGGATGGAAAGTATAAACCATCCCCAGTAAAGCGAGTTATGATACCAAAACCAGACGGAAGTGAAAGACCTCTTGGAATACCAACAGTCAAGGACAGAATTGTGCAGATGGCTGCCAAGATAGCAATAGAGCCAGTATTCGAAGCTGACTTTAGAGATTGTTCCTATGGATTCCGACCGAAAAGAAGTGCCAGGCAAGCACTGGAAGTGGTAAGGAAAGCGTGTAACAACAAGGGCTATTATGTAGTAGACGCAGATATTGAGAAGTTCTTTGATAACGTAAACCAAGATAAACTGATGAAACTGGCAGAGCAGAGAATATCAGACCGTAGGATATTGAAGCTGATAAGACAATGGTTAGTATCAGGAGTATTATACGGAAATGTACTGACAATTTCCGAACTGGGAACAAGCCAAGGTTCAGTTATATCTCCGTTATTGGCAAACATCTACTTAAATACACTGGACAGACTGTGGGAAAAGTATGGACTTACTCACGGTATTCTTGTAAGGTATGCAGATGATACAGTCATCATCTGCAAGAATAAGAAAAATGCAAATCACGCACTGAACTTATTGCAGTACATCATGGCAAAACTGGATTTAAAGCTACACCCAGTAAAAACAAAGATTGTCAGCATGTGGGACGGAAAAGAGGGATTTGACTTTCTTGGAATGCACCACAGAAGAATGACAACGGAAACAAGCAAAGGACAATTGTATAAAGAAACTTATCAGTACCCGAGCAGGAAAGCCATGAAGAAGATGAAAGCAGAAATCAAAAAGAATGTAAACGGTCGAAGTCTGTTAGTTGCAAAGGAAGAGGATTTAATAAAGAATCTAAATCCGAAAATCATAGGTTGGAAGAATTATTATTCCACCAAAACAAATGAGACATGGATGCAGGAATTAGACTGGTATATTATCTGCACCTTTACAAGATGGTATAACAAGAAACACCAAAGGCGTAAACATATGTCAAGAGTGGGATTTGTTAGAAATAGCATTTACGAAAAGGATTAAAGAAAATGGCTAGAGGATGACGTAATGCTGTAGAAAGAAGAATGTCGGAAAGCCGTGTGAGGGAGAACCTCATGCACGGTTTGATGAGGGGCGGATGAAATTTTCATCTACGATAGAACCTTCTGCTAAAGTCGGGCGGATACGGGAATGCATAACGCCCTGTTTATCAGTAAATGCAGAGGAGCAGCAGATAAAGCTCTTACCACCGTTTGAGAGATAAGCACCTAAAACAAAGTCAAGCTGTCCGCCGGCACCACTGATCTGTTTGATACCGGAGGATTCAGAACTGATCTGTCCGAAGAGGTCGATATCTACGCAGTTGTTAATGGAAATAAAATTATCCAGGGCTGCGATGGAACGGATATCGTTGGTGTAGCTTACCGGAGCACTCATAAGTTCTGGGTTTTCATCAAGGTAATCATACATTTTCTTTGTTCCGGCACCAAACCCGTAAACCTGGCGGAAACGGTCGATGTTTTTCTTGGAACCGTTGATCTTACCTGCCTTGGCAATATCGACGAATGCATCCACGTACATCTCAGTGTGAACACCAAGATCTTTTAAGTCAGATTCTGCGATCAGGGAACCGACTGCATTTGGCATGCCGCCGATACCGAGCTGTAAGCAGGCACCGTTTGGAATCTGGTCTACGATAAGCTGGGCAACTTTTTTATCAACATCAGTGGCAGGACCGCCTGCACCAAGTTCACCGATTGGCGGGTTGGAGCCTTCTACGATGTAGGTGACATCGGAAATGTGGATGCCGCACTCGGTACCGCCGAGGCAGCGTGGCATATTTTCATTGACTTCTACGATGACATGTTTGGCAGTCTCACACATTGCACCGAGATGGGATGCGTTTGGCCCGAAGTTGAAGTAACCGTGTTTATCCATCGGCGCAACCATGATCATTGCAACATCGTCCGGACATGAGGATTCACGGTAATAACGAGGCAGTTCGGAGTAGCGGATCGGAGAATAGTAAGCACATCCGCGGGCGATCAGTTTTCGTTCGATACCGGACATATGCCAGGAGTTCCATGTGAAATGTTCACCGGCGTCCTCGCGGGCAAAAACAGCAAGCGGTTTTAATAAAATACCACCGCGTAAATTTACATTTTTAAGTTCATCGGTACGTTTTGCCAGTGCCTGATCCAAAACGTCAACCGTACCATTGCACCATCCATAATCAACCCAGTCACCAGATTTGATTAATTTTACAGCTTCATCTGCAGAAACAAGTTTCTGTTTGTATTCCTGTGAGTAATCCATTGTAAATACCTCCCCCTAAATTTGGAATGAAATGTATGCTGTGTTTCATTTTCAGTAAATAAAAAACACAGGCAATGTTTGTTAAAAAATTATCAATTAATATTTTAACACTTTATGAGATGTTTTACAAGGGCTTAAGACGAGGCATCTTGATTTTTTATGCAAATACATTTAAGCTTTTAACATCAAAACATATGCGTTTACAGAAGGGGGACAGCAATATGCAGTTTCAATTACAGTTTATCACGGACGAACTGCCGCAAACACCGGTACATATCAATCAAAGAACCGCAGTCCGCGGCGTGATCCATTATCAGAATAAAATCCTTATGGTACAGACCAACCGCGGTGATTACAAGTTCCCGGGTGGCGGCATGGAAGAGGGCGAGACGGAAAAAAAACATTGCTTCGGGAGATCACGGAGGAGACAGGATACACGGATATCCATATCGGGGTGAAAATCGGGGAAACATTTGAGCAGAACATTGATACTGAGGATCCGAAAAGTTATTTTCAGATGAAATCCTGTTATTACGAGTGCTGGCTGATGAGCGATAAAAGAGCGCAGGGAGTGCAGGACGATTACGAGGAAAAAACTGGGATTCCATGGAACTTTTGTGACTGTGGAGGAGGCATATCAGAGCAATCTTTCCTTATTAAAAAGAGAGCAGAAGAAGATGCATGACTTTTTACAGAAAGCATATATCGCACAGATGGATCAGAAAATAAAAGAGCAGGTCACATTTGCACCGGAAATTCCGTGGCTGGAACGTGAAACACAGGTTTTATACAAATTGAACCGCACACTTGTGGAAAAAATTGCGGATGCAGTGCGTGAATGTGGAAAAATCATGCTGGACGCAGTGCGGACTGCCGATATGGTGGAGACGAAGGAAGGACACGCTAATTTTGTGACAGTCTATGACAAAAAGGTACAGTGAAACCCTTCGGAAAAAGCTGCTTGAAATACTTCCGGAGGCAGTGTTTGTCGGGGAAGAAGATGACGTGCACGCATCGATCAAAAAAGGATTTGCGTTTATTGTGGATCCGATTGACGGAACGACAAATTTTATCAAAGACTATCATGTGAGTGCGATTTCGGTAGGACTGACAAAAGATGGTGAAAAATATATAGGAGTTGTATACAATCCGTATCTGGATGAAATGTTCACGGCAGAACGTGGAAAGGGTGCATTTTTAAACGGAAGACCGATTCATGTTTCCAGAAATCCGCTCTCTGAGGGCATTGTATTATTTGGCACAGCACCGTATTACGAAGAGCTGGGCAAAAAATCATTTCAGATGGCTTACGCATACTTTAAGAAAGCGCTTGATGTGCGCAGAAGCGGCTCCGCAGCGATCGATCTGTGCAGCATAGCAGCAGGGCGCGCAGAATTATACTTTGAGCTGCGCCTGAGTCCGTGGGACTTTGCGGCGGGAGCGCTGATCGTGGAAGAAGCCGGCGGCGTTGTCTCAACGGTCGAGGGCGGCGCGTCACTCTGGGGCAGAAATGTTCCGTTCTTGCCACAAACGGACGCTGTGGCAGACTGGAATAGATGACAAGTCTTTTTACTGCTCAAATTTTTGAAAAAAATGATGTGTAAGGAATTATAATTCTTCCGGCACATCCCAGTTAGCGAGTTCTTCTCTGGCATCGGCGAGAGCCTCTTCATATTGATTCGCAGTAAGTGCGGCAAACGGATCATCCTCCGGCAGAGCTGCAAGCATTATCTCATAACAGCGGATCAATCCCTGAAGCGGCAGATCGCCGCCCGTGTGTACATCTAAAATGCTGGAAGTCTCGTGCGCAGCATTATAATACCAGAGGGAGGCTTCCTCATAATCTTCGGCTTCCTCAAAATAAGCTCCAAGTTCAAGACAGATTTCGGCGCATGGTGTTGACAGCATATCCCGCAGTGTCATCTGGAAAAAGCGGTTGGTGTCCCCGGCAATCCGGTAGGCGTGTGCGAGCACACAGGCGGCTTCTTTCTGTGCGTCGGTGTCCGTGCCGGAATCATATATCAGGCGGAAAATCGGAAGTGCCTCCGCAAAATCTTTTTCATCTCCTGTTTTCAATAATTCTTTTGCATACATGCTGCGAAGCTTGGCAGAAAATGTCCCCTCTCTGTTGAAGGCGTCCACAAAAAATGGAAAAATCCCGTTTGTGGTGCATGGACTGCGGCATGTGCAAAATCTCAATGTCACTGTCAAATACAACCGGTGTGAGGCGGATCGTCTCGTGGATCGGATCGATCCACTCAAATTCCCGGACACGTTTAAACAATTTTGGGCGGTACTCGGTTCTTGCATTCAAAACGGTGTTAAATTCGGAGACGGTGCGGTATTTCATCTGTACGATCTCAATTTCCGGCAGAAGGGCTTCCTTTAACAAAAGAAATCTTTTGCGATTTTCCTCGTCCAGTATCTCATCTGCATCCGGTGCGTAAATATAATCCATATTTGCGGGAGGGAAAAGAATAATTTCTTGCAGCAGAAAAATCATTGTTCCATGTGAAATCGTAAATCCGGTCAGTGTATTTTGCTGCTATAGCCTTTGTATCGTCGGTGGAGCCGGTATCCACAATAATAATCTCATCCATCAGGTCACAGACAGAGTCGAGACATCTGGACAGGATGGCAGCTTCATTTTTTACGATCATGCATAAACTTATTTTTATCATAAGAGTCTTACCTTTCAAAATCAGAATGATCCAGTGTTTTATCATGGAAGATCAGCAAATTCGTGAAACAGCACGAAAAAAAGCATTCCCTGTCTTTATTATCGTAAGTCAGGAGATATTTTGCAAGAAGAGAAATACTTTTTTATAAAACTACAAACGTGATTATAAAGAAAATCAGGTGGAGTCATCATAAATCTTGTGAACCGCAGAAAACCATGCTAAAATATGCCGATAGAGTGGAAATGACAGAAAACAGTGAGAGAAAGATTTTAAATAAGGAGAGCTGACATGAGTGCAATTGTGATGACGGGTATCCGATGGGAAAAGGATTTATCAACCAGAACTCGAAAATCCGTATCCGCATGATGACGAGAAAACCGATCAGGAGATCGATGAAGCATTTTTCGAATGCGTGTGCAGAATGCGTGGGAATTATCGAAAAACAACCGTCGATACTTCTTCCTGCCGCGTTGTTTTCGGTGAAGCAGATTTCTGCCGGGACTTGTCATAGACAAGTACGAAGATGTGCTGGTGTTGAATGTCTGGCCCTTGGAATGGAGCAGTTCAAAGAAACTATCGTTTCATTATTAAAAGAGGTTCTTTCCGAAGATGGTATTTCCATCCGTGGTGTCTACGAACGAAGCGATGCAAATGAACGCAAGAAAGAAGGGCTCGCAAAGGTCAAAGGCTTTATCGGCGAAGAATTTGATACCAATGTGGAGATTGTGGAGAATGGCGTCCATTATATGGTAGACGTTGTGAATGGGCAGAAGACCGGCTTTTTTCTTAGATCAAAAGTACAATCGTCTCGCGATGCAGCGCATCTGCAAAGGCAAAAAAGTGTTGGACTGCTTTACGCATATGGGAACCTTTGCGCTAAATGCCGGAATCGCGGGTGCAACAGAGGTAACCGGACTTGACATTTCCGAATATGCCGTACAGCAGGCCGAGGCGAATGCGAAGTTGAATCATCTGGAGGACACCGTGCATTTTCGCTGCGCAAATGTGCTCGATGAACTTCCGAAACTTGCGGCTGCGGGCGAAAAGTATGATGTGGTGATCCTCGACCCGCCTGCATTTACGAAGTCCAAGGAAGCTACCAAAAACGCCATCAAGGGATATCGTGAAATTAACATGAAAGGTCTCAAACTCGTCAAAGATGGTGGCTATCTGGCAACCTGCTCCTGCTCACTTTATGACGCAGGAACTGCTGGCAAAAACGGTAAAGGAAGCGGCAAAGTTAAAGTCTATGACCTGGAAGCAGATGCAGGAGGTCGTGGCGAACTGCGAGGACTTCTGCAAGGTATACAACAGAGTTCCGTATTTCTATATTACCGGCGGCGATCCTATCCTTCATCCGGATTTCTGGAAATTAATGGTATTGCTGAAATCGAAAAAGATTACCTTTTTACCTTAATGGGAAAATCCTTTTTCATTTGAACGACGAAATATGCAGAATGTTAAAGGTATGTGGTTGTGAGAAGTATCAGATGTCCCTTGATGGAATGAGGGAAACTCACGACTGGTTCAGAAAACCGGGAAGTTTTGATCTGACGATTGAGAAAAATCGGATGTCTGAACAGAGCAGGAATAAAAAAGTGTCATTATGAGCACGGTATCCAAAACAAATATGGATGAGATACCGGATATTATTGATGAAGTTGTAAAAGCAAAAGTAAAGGTTTTTGCATTTTCGCGTTATGTACCTACGGTGGCGAAGTTGACACAAGCATGACTCCGGAAGAATACAGAAAACTTCTGGAAGTCTGTGATGCAAAGTATAAGGCATATGAAAAGGCAGGATGCGAGACCTATTTTAATAAAAAGGATCATTTGTGGACGCTGTATGAATATGAAACGGGAGAGTTTAAGCTTCCTGAGAGTACAGAGGCAGGAATGATCTATGGTGGCTGTAACTGTGGAAACTGTCATATTACCATATCTTCCAATGGGGGATATTATGGCATGCAGAAGGGGTGACAGACAGTAAAGTGGCCAATATTTTTGAAGACCGGTTGGCGGACGTCTGGGTCTGCCAGATGGAAAAATACAGAGATTACGATAAATTTGTAAAATGCAGCAATGTGAGCTTAAGGCATGGTGCCGTGGATGTCCTGCCGTTGCAATGGAACAAGCGGTAACTTTTATGGGGCTGATCCGCAGTGCTGGAAGACAAAAATGAGATTACCGGGGAGATACTGGAGGAGCGATAAGATGGATTTAGCAACATGTTTGAAAAAAATGAAATTGGTGGGGAGTGCTTGCGTTTGCCACAGTGGACAGTGACGGTGCACCGCAGATCCGTAATATCAGCGCCATCCATTACGAACCTGATGCACTCTATTTTTTCACCGCCAGAGGGAAAAATTTTTGTAAAGAATTAATGGAAGATGGCAGGGTTCAGATTCTTACTTATACCAAATACAAAGAAATGATTCGTTTGTCAGGAAAGGCTTACGCAGTAGCAGAGAATGAACAGAAAAATGGATGGATCTCATTTTTGAAGAACAGCCATATCTTGCGAATGTATATCCAGGGGATACAAGAGAAATCGGGATTATTTTCCGCATTGATCAGGCGGAAGTGGAGTATTTTAATCTTGGTGTAAATCCCATTTTCCGGGAGACATATATTCTGGGAAATGTTAGTATAAAAGAAAAAGGATATTACATAACAGAATCCTGTATCGGCTGTGGGACATGTATGAAACATTGTCCACAGAAATGTATTGAGAAGGGAACACCTTTTGTCATCAGGCAGGAGCACTGTCTGCATTGTGGAAACTGTTATGAAAAACTGTCCGGTGAAAGCGGTGATCAGGAAATGAATCAGAATGACAGAAGAAGATATTTGATTGAAGGATTATTGAAAGAACAGCCAGAGTATACGAATATGAAAATTCCTCCTGAGACTACCCGGCAAAAAGTTTTGCTACGGTCACTTATGAATATAAGAATGCCGGGGGAAATGGATCACGCATTTTTGCAGATTCAGGATGCGTACCTTTCAGAAGAAAATAAGAAGAAAGGGATTGTCACTTTGCAGATATGGAGAAGGTACAGCCTGATCTTTATATCTGGAGGGGAGATATTACAAGGCTTGGAGTGGGAGCAATCGTAAATGCAGCCAACAGCGGCATGACAGGATGCTATCAGCCATGTCATAATTGTATTGATAATTGTATACATACTTATGCTGGAATTCAGCTTCGGAATTATTGTAATGATATGATGGCAAAAACAGGGGACACGAAGAACCGATAGGTCAGGCGAAGATCACCCCGGCGTTTAATCTGCCGTGTGATTATGTGATTCATACGGTTGGTCCGATCGTACAGGGAAAGCTGACAAAACAACATGAGCATTTACTGATTTCCTGTTATGAATCGTGTCTTAGGATTACTGATGCGAATGAAGTAAATAGTATTGCTTTTTGCTGTATTTCAACCGGTGTATTTATGTTTCCAAATAAAAAGGCGGCCGAGCTTGCAGTACAGACAGTAAAGCAATATAAAGAAAAGACAAAATCAAAGATAAAGGTGATATTTAATGTTTTTAAAGAGGAAGATGAACGACTCTACAAACAGTTACTGGGATAAGATATTACAGATAAAAGAAAAAATAGATGAGGCAGACGCTGTTGTGATAGGGGCAGGTGCGGGATTTTCCACATCAGCCGGTTTTGTGTATAACGGTGAAAGATTTGATAAATATTTTTCGGATTTCAGAAAGAAATATGGGTTTTCAGATATGTATTCAGGCGGCTTCTATCCATATAAAACATTGGAAAAGTACTGGGGATACTGGTGCAGGTATATCTATATTAATCGATATATGGATGCACCAAAACCGGCATATCAGAACCTGTATGAGCTGGTGAAAGGAAAAAAAATTATTTTGTTCTGACAACAAATGTGGATCATTGTTTCCAAAAAGCCGGATTTGATAAAAACAGAATCTTTTTACACACAGGAGATTATGGTCTGTTTCAATGCAGTGAGCCTTGCCATAAGGAAACTTATGACAATGAAGAAACCATAAAAAAAATGGTGCTGAGTCAGGGATTCCAGATAAAAAGACGGTGAATTGCAAAAACCGGAAGGCGGTGAAATAAAGCTTACGGTTCCGACAGGTCTGATTCCATATTGCCCGCGCTGCGGCAAGCCGATGAGTATGAATCTCAGATCGGATCAGACATTTGTGGAAGATGAAGGATGGCATCAGGCGTCAGAACGGTATGAGAGATTTATACTGAGGATCATAAAAAACAGAAAATCGTGTTCTTGGAACTTGGAGTAGGATATAATACACCCGGCATTATAAAATATCCGTTCTGGCAGATGACAAACACATTTCCGCATGCATTTTATGTGTGCCTGAATCAGGGGGAAGCATATGCACCGGAAGAAATAACGAGAAAGTCTGTCTGCATGAATGAAGATATTGGAGAAATTCTGAAAGAACTGTAGACTTGTGATAAAGGGCAACCGAATAGTATTTAAAAACGATAATATCCTTTTGTGAAAAAAGTTGCATAAAAGTTGAGTACATTTTCAATATAGTTGTGGAATTTGTTTCTCATGGAAGTTCATCTCCTTTCTGTTTACGATGCCATTATAAAATGAGAAAGAGCGTATTTCGTGCCAAAATGAAAAAATAAATAGACAAAAGTTGCAAAAAGCAGAGAATAGCACATCTCTGCTTTTTGGTTTATACATTTTTTCTATACTCAGAAGGAGAGATACCTTTCGTTTTTTGAAAAATACGGCTGAAGTACAAAGGATTGTCATAGCCTACAATACGAGCAATCTCATTAATGCTATAATGCTGATTTTGCAGAAGCATTTCTGCATTATATATTCTTTTTTTCATAATAAATTGTTTTGGTGTAATTCCAGTATATAATCTGAAATTGCGGATCAACCAGCTTGTGCTGACAAAATTCTGTTTGGCATAATCATCAATATTAATCTGCTCATTATAGTGTTCACTAAAGTAGGAAACAGCACGGTCTATTTCAGCAGCAGTACGAGAGCTTGTGATAGTTATAGGAGAATGAAAATGGCGTTGTAGTTTTATAAAAATCTGGCGTAAATACATTTCCAGCATTTCATATCCATCCTGACACATCTGTAATTCTTTTTTATCATTGATTGAAAAAGCAGTTTTATATTCGGAATCAAAACCACAATAAAAAACTTTTTTATCATTGGTTAATCCATAAGAACGTAGTAAATTAGTAACATTGTTACCGGTAAAGTGAACCCAGAAAACTTCTGTCTGGTCGTTGGCATAATATTCATATTTTTGAGGTTCTTTTTAGGTCGATACAAACCATATGGCCAGCCGGAACAATGGTTTCTTCCGTATCGCTGCCAAAATGAAAATGTGCTTTTCCAGCAGCAATGTATAACAGCTGAAAGTCAAGCCTGCCCCGGGGACGCCATGTAGGAAGTTTTGGTTTTGTATATAATTTGTATGTACCGCACATGGTTATAACAAGGGCTTGATTTGTCTTTTCGGTCGACAGTAGAATTATTCAGATAGGCATTATTTGTATACATTTTAATCCCCATTAAAAATATTACTGCAAATGCAAGCACAATGATAGACAAAACTATCTGTATTGATAATTAGTATATCATAAATAATACTATTTTGTGCATGCTTTTAGTGCTATAACACAATAGATTATTGTGATTTTAATATAACAATATCATTTTGTGCATATTTTTTATGCGATTTGTGACATGGCTCTTTTAATGTATCTTGTTATATCATAGATATAAAAAGTTGTGGAAAAAAAATGAGGGTACATTGAAAGGAGAAGTTTCACATGGAAGAAAAAAATACCTGAAATGGTATAACAAAGGTTGGTTATGGTTCGGGGGATCTGGCAGGAAATGTAGTATATGCGTTTCTTTCGTCATTCGTAATGCTTTATTTGACAAATACGGTAGGTTTGAATCCCGGTATTATCGGAACACTGATCATGGTATCAAAGCTATTTGACGGAATCAGTGATATGTTCTTTGGAACGATGATGGACAAAACAAAAAGCAGACTTGGAAAAAGCAAGACCTTGGATGCTTTATGCGTATATTGGTTGTGCGGTAACACTTGTAGCAAACTTTGCAATACCGGACACTCTTGGAACAACGGCACAGTATGCATGGTTCTTTGTTGCATATACACTGTTAAATGCAGTATTCTATACTGCGAACAATATTGCGTATGCATCATTGGTTACTTTCTGTACAAAAAACAGCAGAGAACGTGTTGAGATGGGGTCATGTCGTTTTATCTTTGCATTTTCGACAAGCTTACTGATTCAGTCTGTTACAGTCCAGTTTGTAAGAGCAGCAGGCGGTGGGAGCAGCTGCATGGAGAACAGTTGCGGTAGTATATGCAGTTATTGGTCTGATCGTAAATACGATTTCCGTATTTTCAATCAAGGAGCTTCCGGAAGAAGAACTGAAAGCAGGTAAAGATTACACAGAAGAAAAGTATGGTTTGGTAGAGGCTGCAAAGCTTTTATTTTCCAATAAGTATTATCTTATGATCTGTGCTACTTATATTTGTCAGCAGATTTATTCAGCTATGTTAAATATGGGAATTTATTACATGATCTACATACTGAAAAATGAAGATTTATATTCTATATTCTCATGGGCAATCAATATTCCTCGTCATCATTGCAATGTGTATCACACCTATGCTGGTAGAGAAGATGAAAGGTTTATATAGAATGAACCTTGCAGGTTATATTCTTGGAACAGCAGGACGTGTCGGAGTGATTTTTGCCGGCTATATGGGTAGTGTTCCGCTTATGCTTGCGTTTACAGCGGTTGCAGCACTTGGAATGGCACCATGGCAGGGGGATATGGGAGCCGTAGTTGCAAGCTGTTCGGAATATACATACCTTACAAAACATAAACACATTGATGGAACAATGTATTCCTGTACTTCTTTCGGAACAAAGATCGGTGGAGGAATCGGAGTTGCTCTTTGCGGATGGTTACTTGATGCAAGTGGATTTGTGAAAGAAGCAGCAATCCAGCCAGAATCCTGCCTGAACATGTTGCATGTTATGTATTTGTGGATTCCGATGGTATTGTCATTGGTTATTACATTTATCATGTCAAAAATGAATGTAGAAGATGCGAATGAAAAACTTAGAAAACAGTTGGAAAGGAAGGAAAAATATGAATGCTGATATGAAATGGTTGGATAATCCGGAAGTATTTCGGGTGAATCAGTTGGAAGCACACAGTGATCATTGTTATTATTTGGATTATTCGGACATGAAAAAGAGAAAACCCATTATTTCAGTCATTAAACGGACAGTGGGAGTTTTCTTATAGTAAAAATGTAAAAAGCAGACCGGTTAATTTTTATGAGGAAACATTTGATGCATCAGGATTCGATAAAATTATGGTTCCGGGACATATTGAACTGGCTGGATATGATAAAATCCGTTATATCAACACCATGTATCCGTGGGAAGGAAAAGAGTACCATAGAGGAGCTTACAGCATGGAGGCGACCGGAGCAGAAAAAAGGAATGTTTTCAGAAGCAGAGTACAATCCGGTAGGTTCTTATATCAAATACTTTGACCTGGATAAGAGTATGTGTGGAAAAAGAATCCATATTTGTTTTGAAGGTGTAGAAGAAGCGATGTATCTGTGGCTGAATGGTCAGTTTGTAGGCTATGCAGAAGATAGTTTTACGCCTTCTGAGTTTGACCTGACACCTTATATAAAAAGAAAAGGGAAATGTGCTGGCAGTTCAGGTTCATAAGATGAGCACAGCAGCATTTTTTAGAGGATCAGGACTTTTTCCGCTTTTTGGAATCTTTAGAAATGTTACTCTGAAAGCGATACCGGATGTACATATGGATGATGTATGGTTCAAACCTGTGCTGAATCAGGATAATGTGAGTGGAAGCGTAACTGTCAGCATGAAAGTATCTGCACCGGATGCTCAGAATATAACTGCCAGCTTTATTTTAAAAAGACAGGGAAGAAAATTTGTTGGCAGAAAAAATCCGTACAGTTAAAAGAAAGAAAATGAGTATTTAGAAGGTACGATCTGTGCTGATTTAGAAACTGTGGAACTGTGGGATAATCATGATCCTTATTTATATCATGCGTATGTAGAGCTTAAAGGCGGAAGATGGAAGTTTAGCAGAAGTAATTCCTTATGATATTGGCTTCAGAAGAATTGAGATAATTGATAAGATCATTTATTTAAATGGAAAACGCCTGATTATCACAGGGAGTAAACCGTCATGAGTGGAATCCAAAAACAGGAAGATGCATTGGCTTGGAAGATATGAGAGCTGATATCGCATGTATGCTCAGAAATAACATTAATTCTGTTAGAACCTGTCATTATCCGGATCAGATACCTTGGTATTATATGTGCGATGAAGCAGGAATTTATGTTATGGCGGAAACAAATCTGGAAAGTCATGGATCTTTCCAGAAATTAGAGCGATCGAACCATCCTGCAATGTGCCGGGATCTCTTCCAAAGTGGAAAGAGGCGGTACTTGATCGTGCAAGAAATAATTTTGAAACATTTAAAACCATACATCCATTCTATTCTGGTCATTGGGAAATGAATCCTATGCAGGTGATGATATTGAGGCAATGAACGTTTATTTTGCTGAAAAGAAAGATGGAAGATTAGTTCATTATGAAAGTGCTTATTACAACAGGGGCATATGAGGATACGATTTCTGATTTGGAGACCAGAATGTATGCAAAGCCGGAGGATGTAGAGGAATACTTAAACAACAGTCCAAAGAAACCGTATATTTTATGCGAATTCATGCATGATATGGGAAATTCCATGGGAGGTCTGGGAGCTTATATGAAGCTGATTGATAAATACGACATGTATCATGGTGGATTTATATGGGATTTTATCGATCAGGCAATTCTTGTAAAAGATCAGGTGACAGGAAAAGAAGTTTTACGTTATGGTGGTGACTTTGATGATAAACCGGCAGACTATGAATTCTCGGCAAATGGAATCGTATTTGCTGACAGAAAGAGAAACCGGCAATGCAGGAAGTGAGGTATTACTATGGCTTATACAGATAAATTAAGAGTGGTTTATGGTGACTATACACTTGGTGTACATGGTGAAGGATTTGATTATATTTTTTCTTATGCACAAGGCGGACTCGAATCTATCGTGAAAAACGGATATGAGTGGCTGTACCGTTGTCCCAAACCTACTTTCTGGAGAGCACTGACAGACAACGACAGAGGAAGCAAGTTCCATATTAAAAGCGGAAGCTGGCTTTCAGCAGATATGTTCATTGACTGCAAGGGAATACAGGTCATTATGGATGGAGAGGAGCAGAAACCATATGCACCGGACAATAACAGCTTTGGTAGGGATATTTTTTGCTGATGAGATCATAGTAAAATATACTTATGAGACGATATCTAATCCGTCAACAACGGTACTTGTGACATATAGGGTTGATGCATCCGGAAACATCCGTGTGGATGTACATTATAATGGAGCAAAAGGACTTCCTGAGCTTCCGGTGTTTGGAATGCGTTTTATCATGCCGACACTTGCAGATAAATATATCTATAAGGGTTTGTCCGGTGAGACATATCCGGATAGAAAAGCAGGTGCCGAAAAGGGTATTTACGAAGTCACAGATCTGAGCTTAACACCTACCTTGTTCCACAGGAATGTGGAATGAGAATGGATACAGAGTGGCTCGAAATTAGCAGACATACAAGTCTTGACAATAGTAGAACAGATCATTCGCCACAGACACTCCGCATTGAGAAGATGGATCGGGAATTTGCTTTTTCATGCCTTCCTTATACAGCATCTGAAATTGAAAATGCTCTGCATCATGAGGAATTACCACCAGCAAGAAGAACGGTTTTATGTGTATACGGGGCAGTCAGAGGAGTCGGAGGTATCGACAGCTGGGGAACTGATGTGGCAGACGAATATCATGTCAGTGCAGAAGAGGATATCAAATATTCATTCACCATCTGTTAGTCGCAATTGAAGTGTAGAACGGTATCGGAAAGCAGATCTAAGAAAAAGAGGGTGGCTCTAAATGCTGTTAGTATACGAAAACAAAGATAAGGGAATATCAGCAGAGTGGAAAAAACAGTACATATGCCACCCCATTTACATGAAGCAATAGAGGTTGTGTATGTCACAAATGGAAATATTGCACTTGGAGTCGGAATGGAGTTGTATAACATGGACGAAGGTGATTTTGATAGTGTTTCCGAATGTAATACACCATTATCAGGTTTTTGACGAAAAAAGAAAATAAAGCTATTTTCCTTTTTATATAGATCCGGCAGTTCTTTCAGGATTTTTGAAAGAATTACAAATATACAGTCCCAAAAATCCGGTGTTAAAAAAAGAAAATGTACATCCGGATGTGGTTCATGCAATAAAATTTTTGATGCAAAATCCAGAGTGTACTCAGATATTGGCACGAGCATATGCACAAATAATTCTTGCATATGTATTCACTGAAATACCGATGATCGATAAAAGATCGTTAGGAAGTAATGATTTGATTTACAATTCTGTGGAGTATATAGCAAAAAATTTTAGAGATGAAATCAGTCTTGAAAAGATGGCATTCGATCTGGGGATAAGTAAATACGTGTTGTCGAGAATGTTTGCTAAAACTTTTCATTGTAACTTCAGCAAATATTTAAATGGCGTGCGATTAAATTATGCAGTTGGTGCATTAGAAAATACGCAGGATACGATAACAAACATATGTCTTGAATGTGGTTTTGAAAGTCAAAGGACATTTAACCGGGTTTTTTAAAGAGAGGTACAAGATAACGCCAAGAGAATATCGTAAAAGATTAGAGATTGGGCTATAGGACTACGGCAATAACACTTGAAAATAATGAAAAATAGTGTAAAAATAGTGAAAATTTAATGGAAAAACAATATAAAACAACCAACGGTTTCACAAAACGCAACTAATTTGAAATTATTCGTTGAATATAAGATTGCTATAATAAAATCACAAGATCTTGGAAAAACAAAAAATGAAAAGAGGCTGAGATTTTATGAAAACAATTGGCAATAAAATAAAAGAATTACGTCGTTCCAAAGGAATGTCACAGAAAGATATTGCAGATAAATTAGGAGTTACCAGTCAGGCGGTAAGCAAATGGGAGAATGACGGCTCGCTGCCGGAAATGACAATGCTGCCGGATATTGCGTCCTTATTCGGGATTCAGATTGATGATCTGTTTGAATACTCTACCGAAAAACGTTACGAGAGCATTGAAAAGAAATTGCAATATGGAAGAGTCATGACAAATATGGAATTTGAGAATGAAGAAGCATTCCTGATCCGCGAGGTAGAGGCAGACCCGACGAATTATCATGCAATTTCTCTGCTTGGAGACTTTTACGGACACCGGGCAGAATGTATGTACCAAAAGTCAGTGTATTACGCAAAGCGGGCAATTGATTTACACCCAAACCAGAAGGGCGATATCAACAACATCAATAACGGAAATCATGGAAAACGGTTTGACTGGGATACAGCCAATCATCAGGAGTTGATCAGATATTGGTACAAATTATTAAAGACTGCACCGGAAAATACAAGGGTATATTTTTTTATCTGCTGGATAACCTGATCGACGATGGACGGATTGAGGAGGCAAAAACTGTTTTAAAAGAATCCTATCAGAAAAATCCAGATGAACTGAATGCTTTTTATGAGGTTTTTATCAAAGAAAAAAGCAGTGGGATTCGAAGCTGTGAAGGCAGAGTATGAGGCACTGGCGAAAGCAAATGAAAATAGCTGGAGAATTTTATTTTCCATTGCAAATGTATTTTCATACAATGAATACTTTAAAGAGGCAATCCCGATGTGGCAAAAGACATTCGACTGCATGCCAAAACCACGATATACAGACTCATTTGAAGCGATGGCACAGTGCTGTGTCAGAATGGGCGATCACGAGAGTGCAGTAGAATATTATAAGAAAGAACTGGAACTTTTACGTGAGGACTGGGGCTTAAAATACGGTGCTGAGGTAGATGCATTGGAGGAGAAAATCAGGGCACTGCAGTAAAAATCCGGAGTGCATGCACTACACGGAGCTGGCAGAAAGTGTGAAACATTTTAAAGAGAAAGAAGGAGGGCGTGAAGAGATGAGTGAGATTGTAGAGAGATATGGGGATGAAAGAGCATTAATGGCAAATATAACATCAGTTCAAAATCTCATGAACAACATGAAATGGACGTTAGACCAGGCACTTGACGCACTTGGAATTAAGGGGAAGGAAAGAACACTTATCACCCAGCAGTTACAAAAATAATAAAGCATTACGCAGGAAGAGACTTCAAAAAAGTCTCTTTTCTTTATAGCAAAAGCGTATTTCAGACCACAAGCCCCGATCTTCCACAAAATTGTTGTCAAGTTATAATATAGTAAAAAGACTGGTCCGTGAAAAGAAAAGTAACAGGCAGGTCTGGTTGATGCATAGAAGTGATCGTTACGGAAAATAGAGGAGAAAAAGATGTTATTAGAACCAATTATCACAAGTTTATTAGAGACAGACATGTACAAGTTTTCGATGGGACAGTGTATTTACCATCAGTTTTCAGATTATAAGACAACCTGGTCTTTTAAATGCAGAAACACCGACGTTCACTTTACCCATGAGATGGTGGAGGAGATCAAGGAGCAGATCAAGGCATACTGTGGATTGCGTTTCACAGAAGAGGAGCTGGAATATCTGCATAAGATCAAATGGATGAAGGGAAGCTATGTGGATTTCTTAAGACTGTGGCAGCCTCGATATGAAGATTATGAGATTACGGAGGACGCAGAATGTGGACTGACGATCGAAACATTCGGAACATGGCTGAACACTTCCTTTATGAGATTCCGACACTTGCCATTGTAAATGAAGTTTATTTCCGCATGGCATATCATTATGACGATCTGCTTGCAAGTTTTGAGAAAAAGCTGGATGAAAAAATAACTTTATTGAAAAACGGTACGTATAACCTTGGACTGTTCAGCGAATTTGGACTCAGAAGAAGACTCTCTGCCGGGGCACAGGAACTGGCAGTGAAAAAATTAAACGAGAATAAATATCCTGGTTCTACGTTTGTAGGAACATCCAATGTTTTCCTTGCAAAAAAATATGGCATCACTCCGGTAGGAACGATGGCGCATGAATGGATCATGTGTACCGGGCAGGGCAATCACAAGCACAATCCGGCATATTCAAACTGGTATGCGCTGGATTGGTGGGTAAAAGAATACGGTATTTTAAATGGAACGGCATTGACCGATGCTATTACAACAGACTGCTTCTTAAGAGATTTCCAGTTGACTTACGCAACACTGTTTTCCGGTGTGCGTCATGACAGCGGCGATCCGTTTGAGTGGGGAGAGAAAATGATCCGCCATTACGAGAGCCTTGGAATCGATCCAAAACGAAAACACTGTTATTTAGCGACAGTCTCGATTTTGAGCGGGCAGATAAGATCGCATCTTATTTTGCAGGAAAAGTAAAAATTGCATTTGGAATCGGAACTTATATTTCAAATGACACGGATGTTCCGGCGTTGAATATTGTCATGAAGACAACCAAGTGTAATGGAATGGATGTTGCCAAGATTTCGGATACTCCAGGAAAAGGCATGTGCAAAAATCCGGAATATGTGGAATATCTTCAGAGATGTATCAGCTGGAGAATGGAAAACGACAGATAAAAAGAAAGGTGTGGGGGTATGCAGAACTATTCAGGAGAAGCTGGGTTACAGTATCATTTACAGATCAGACCGGGAGATGTGGGGCGTTACGTTATCATGCCTGGTGATCCGAAGAGATGTGAAAGATCGCAAAACATTTTGACGATGCAAAACTTGTGGCGGACAGCAGGGAGTTTGTCACCTACACAGGTTATCTGGAAGGTGAGAAGGTCAGCGTGACATCCACCGGGATTGGCGGACCGTCCGCATCAATTGCGATGGAGGAACTGGTGCAGTGCGGTGCAGATACATTTGTGCGTGTTGGAACATGCGGCGGAATTGATCTGGATGTCAAGGGCGGTGATATTGTGATCGCTACCGGAGCAGTCCGCATGGAAGGAACCAGCAGGGAATATGCACCGATCGAGTATCCGGCAGTGGCAGATCTTGAGGTGGCAAATGCACTTGTTGCGGCAGCAAAGAGAACTGGGGCTTACTTATCATACCGGAGTAGTCCAGTGCAAAGATGCATTTTACGGACAGCACGAGCCGGAGCGCATGCCGGTAAGCTATGAACTTTTGAATAAGTGGGAGGCATGGAAACGTCTGGGCTGCAAGGCGTCTGAGATGGAATCAGCGGCATTGTTTATTGTGGCTGCGCATCTGAAAGTCCGCTGTGGTTCTGATTTTCTTGTTATGGGAAATCAGGAGCGCAATGCCCTCGGCATGGATAATCCGATCGTTCATGACACGGAGGCAGCAGTGACGGTCGGTGTGGAGGCGATCCGCAGACTGATCAGGGCAGACCGTGAAAAATAATGCGTGAGCGGGAAAAGTTTTACCTGAAAAGCAGATTTCAATGGAGAACAGAAAATGGGGTGTGAGAATCATGGAAGCAAAAAGTACCGTAGAATTTTTACGATTGTAGTTGATTCCTGTGGAATCGGTGGAGCAAAAGATGCAGAACGTTTCGGCGATGCGGGAACCGACACGTTAGGACATATTGCGGAGACGGTGGGCAATCTTTCAATTCCGAATATGCAGAAACTTGGAATTGCCAATTTAAAAGAGCTGAAGAATATCGCACCGGTGGAAAAACCAATGGGATATTTTACAAGACTTTCTGAGGCGAGCAACGGAAAAGATACCATGACCGGACACTGGGAGATGATGGGACTTCATATTACCAAGCCATTTTTGACGTTTACCGAGCACGGTTTTCCAAAGGAACTGATCGATGAACTGGAAAAACGTACCGGTCACAAAGTGATTGGAAACAAGAGTGCGAGTGGAACCGAAATCTTAGAGGAACTGGGCGAGGAAGAGATCGCAACCGGACACATGATCGTGTACACATCTGCGGATTCGGTCCTTCAGATCTGCGGAAACGAGGAAACGTTTGGGCTAAAGGAGCTTTACCGCTGCTGTGAGATCGCCAGAGAGATTACCATGAAAGATGAATGGAAAGTTGGGCGTGTCATTGCAAGACCTTATGTTGGAAAGAAAAAAGGTGAGTTTGTCCGCACCAGCAACCGTCATGATTATGCCTTAAAGCCATATGGAAGAACCGCATTAAATGCGTTAAAAGACGCCGGATATGATGTGATCTCTGTCGGAAAAATCCGGGATATTTTTGACGGGGAAGGAATCACGGAATCCAATAAGTCCAAAAGCTCGGTACATGGAATGGAGCAGACGATCGAGATCGCAGAGCGCGATTTTACCGGACTTTGTTTTGTGAATCTGGTAGATTTTGATGCACTTTTGGGGACACAGAAGAAACGTAAAAGGATACGCAGAGGAACTGGAACGCTTTGACGTGAAACTCGGCGAACTTCTTAAGGTACTTCGGGAAGATGATCTTCTTATCATCACGGCAGATCACGGAAATGATCCAACCTATAAGGGTACAGACCACACCAGGGAACAGGTGATGTTTGTTGCATATTCGCCTTCCATGAAGGGATCAGGAAAGCTTGAAGATCAGGATACATTTGCAGTGATCGGGGCAACGATCGCAGATAATTTTGGTGTGCAGATGCCGGAAGGCACGATTGGTACGTCATTGCTTGCAGAGTTGAAGTGACATAAGAACGTGAAATACTGAAGTGACAGAAGAGTGGAAAATACTGATGTGCTGGCATATTGGGAAAGCAAAAATAAAGCAGAAAATCAAGAAATACATCTTTGCATGATGAGTAAGCTATACGATGCCTGAGCAGCCGGCAGGAGAAAGGAAAAACATGGATAAAAAGATATTTTAAGCAGAGCAGATCACACACTGCTTTCACAGACTGCAACATGGGAGGAAATCCGGCAGATTTTAGACGATGGAATAAAATATGGATGCGCTTCTGCCTGTATCCCGGCTTGCTATGTGAAACAGGCGGCAGAGTATGCCGATGGGAAACTGCCGATCTGTACGGTGATCGGATTTCCAAACGGATACCACACAACGGCGACGAAAATTTTCGAGACCATTCGCTGCTTTCGGTGTACTGACTGTGTTCGGAACCGGAAATGCAACGCAGGTTAACACCATCACAACCGCAGTCAATTCTGCACTGATGAATTATCACGTGATCTCGAAGGATGCCATCCCGACCTCCAACCTGATTCAGGGTATCATCATTGCGGCACTCGTAGCGCTGATCCTGCTCGGCGGTGTCAAACGGATCGCACAGGTAACGGAAAAGCTCGTTCCGTTTATGGCTCTGTTTTATATTGTCCTTGCCATCGGTGTGATTTTTACTGAACCTCAACCGGATTCCGTCTGTTTTCGTATCGATCCTTGAGGGCGCCTTCCGTCCCTCTGCTGTTACAGGCGGTATCGTCGGAAGCATGCTCATGAGTGTGAAAAAAGGTGTGTCCTGCGGTATTTTTTCAAACGAGGCAGGTCTTGGTA
>VOFC01002604.1_pt1 | contig 27249 bp, 38 predicted proteins | sample 5384161 | NCBI WGS metagenome assembly VOFC01 (sample SAMN12384722, study PRJNA508395) | human gut metagenome | isolation source: healthy gut B | host: Homo sapiens | reverse complement strand
TAATACACTCTGGGAAAATGTGAGTTATCCATTCAGCAGTCGTTGAATTGCTTTGTTGAACACGGTGTTAATCTACCCATTAAAGAATATGCGTTTACAATTTTACTTGCAAATGCTAAAAATCCTTACATTATTTTTAAATGATGGTTACTGTGGTGATGGTGGTATTCCAGGATATATTTTTTCTTGGTTACTACCTAATGAATACACTTTATCACATCTTCATGTAGCATTAGCACATGAAACTAATCACAACGTACGATTTCAATTTATTAAATGGAAGAATGACATCACTCTTGGTGAAATGATAGTCAATGAGGGATTGGCAGAAAACTTTGCAACATTTCTGTATGGTGAAGATAAAGCAGGTCCTTGGGTAACAAAAACTGATATAGAAACCTTAAATGAATATATTAAGCCTATTATTCGGGACGGTTTAAATGTTCAAGGATTAGAAAAATCTGAATGCATACCTTTATGGTGATGAAATGGCAGCATTACAAAACTATCCTCAGGTCGGATTACCCTATTGTTCCGGATATGCGTGTGGCTATCACTTGATTAAACACTACTTGCAAAAGACTGGAAAAAAAATTGTCGAAGCAACTCTATTACCCGCAAAAGAAATTTTAAATGCTACGGAGGATTTTTTGGAATGAATGAAAAGCTAAACAGTCCATGAAGCGCTAAATTAACAGGTATTACTGCTCGAACACTACATTATTATGATGAAATTGGTTTATTAAAAACCATCTATTATAACCAAGCAAAAAATACCGTCAGTATACAGACGACGATTTAACTAGGCTTCAGGAAATTTTGTTTTTTAGAGAAGTTGATTCGCCCTAAAGAAATTAAGAACTGCTGGATTCACCTCATTATGTTCGTTCAAGAAGCATTAGAGCGTCATGTACTGATTTTGGAAGCTCAGAAAGAACGAATAGAAGCTTTGATTTCACTTGTAAAAGACACAATCAACGGAAATAAAAGAAATTAAATTTTCTGCATTTTCAAATGCAAAAAATACTTGAGTTACAATCGCAATTTCAAGAAGAAGTATTAGAACAATGGGGGAAATACTGAAAAAGTTTCAGAGAATACAAGACTATGTTTTCTTCCCATTCAAAGCAAATACAAGAGAAAAAGAAATAGAATCTTTTTATTCAATGGCTCTGTATTTTTGAAAAACTAGCTATGTATGAAAATAGTCCTGCCCGGAAAGTTCAGAAGTACAAGCAATAGTACATGAATGGCAACAATATATTTCTGAACACTTTTATGAATGTAATAAACAAATTTTATCTAATTTGGGAGTTCTCTATATTACAGATGAAAGATTTACCACTTTTATAAATAGATTTAGTAGTGGAAATCTTGCAGCTTTTTTAATGAAGCAATACAAATTTTTGCAGAGGTTCAGAATGAATATGATGGAGTGGGTTATTTGTCCTATATGCAACAATAAAACAAGGATTAAAATACGAAAAGATACACAGCTAAAAAACTTTCCGTTGTATTGTCCAAAATGTAAAAAGAAAGTTTGATATGCGTAAATAACTTCAAAATAGAAATTATCAAAGAGCCAGACGTTTAGACGCAGAGCCGATAATTTATAAGCTATTACAGCTTATAGACTATCGGCTCATTTTAGTTTCAGTCCTATTCTTGCAGACAATAGAAGTTATTTATCTTCCATTTCCTTGTATTTGACAATACCATCTGCAACGCTTTCCATGATAACAAGGTCTGCGTCTGTAAAATTGTCAATTTTGCTTTCAAGCTGTCTTCGTCTGCTGCTTGCTTTTTTTTTTTTGCCAGACTATCAGAGGATAGAAAGAACTCATCCACTGATACATTCAGCAGAGATACAAGGTCGTACAGCACCTGTAAACTGGGGTGCTGCCCTTTATTCTCAATGTTGGTTAAATAGCGTGGGTCAATCTCAATCATTGCTCCCACCTGTTCACGGGTCAAACCCTGTTTTTTACGGGCTTCTTTTTATGGCAAGCCCCAACGCCCTGAAATCATATTTATCTTCTTTTTACGCATAATACACCACCTCCATACATTTTACTGTTCCTGTTATAATAGCGACAGGTATAGAAAACGTATTGTATAGTTGTACAGTTCCTATTATGCGTATCAAAGATAAAACTATGCTGCCGAAACGGAAATAAAAAAAACCGTTATTTGGCAGCATACTTTCCCTGCGTCAAAATCTCATAAATCTTTTCCAGACGACGGTTTGACAAAAGCCGCCGTCTTTTTTTGACATGAAATATAGATGATTTTTAAAGTCTACTACTTTTACAGACAGCGGCTTACAGGAGGAAGCCGCTATGCAAAATATTTTCTTAAATATATCTACATTCGGTAAACCGTTAAAAAAAGCCATCTACCTACACTAGAAAAGTCTGACCCTCAATGTGGTTTTTCAGAATACATAGAAAGAACTATCGAAGCACACAAACAGAAATATCGTCTGTTTGCGTGCTTTTTTTAGTTGGAAGAAAAAAAGTTTTTAAATTTTTCTTCTCAAAACGCAACTGCACCCCCTGTCCTGTCGGGACTAAGAGCGCAAAAAGGGGGGAAAGAAGCAGAGATTCCTATCAACGCGCTCCCTTTCAAGGCTGGAAAGGGGGTGAGCAATGATGAAGCCATCTGAATTTCAGACAACCATAGAGAACCAGTTTGATTATATCTGTAAAGTTGCTATGGAGGATGAACGCAAAGACTATCTCAAAGCGTTGTCCAGACAGTGTAAACGGGAAACCCTGTTTTGTGATATGGACGATTACACCGTCAATCTGTTTTCTTCCGAAGACACCTATCCCTCCCATTTCCATACTTTTGAAATGGATGGATTTACTGTCCGCATTAAAAACAGCCTATTAGCAGAAGCGTTGGAAAATCTGGATGGAAAGAAACGTGATGTTATCCTGAGATATTATTTCCTCGGATTTGACGATACGGAGATTTCAAAAATTCTGGAAGTCAACCGTTCTACCATCCAGAGAAGAAGACACGCCGGACTGGAATTTATCAAAAAATTTATGGAGGAAGAAGCATGACAGCAAAGCACCCTATGATTCCGTTTCCTGTGATTGTAAGGGCTGCGGATGGTGACATTGAAGCAGTCAACCAGATTGTACGCCATTACAGCGGTTTTATTGCCAGCCGTTCCATGCGTCCCATGAAAGACGAATACGGGAATACCCACATGGTTGTAGATGAAACCCCTACGCCGCCGGATGGAAACACGTCTGATTGCAAAGATTTTATCTTTTGAAATCAGGGAACCAAAGTAAAAATAACGCTCTCCTGTGGAAGCATGGACAAGCCCATGCTTCCCAGACAGAGCTTGCCAGCCTATTAAAGTGCATTATCACCAGTGCACTTTAACAGGCTGACAAAGCCAGATTGTTCATTGAAAAAGAAAGCGTCTAATCAACGCAGCATAAAGCAGCCGAATACGTTTCGATAGAAAGAGAGCCGTTGGGCTGGCACGCCGTAACCCACCAAAGGAGGATGAAACCGGATAGCGATTCCTGCCAGCGTTCCATAAGCAGCTTACCGCAAAGCTGCCGCCATGACCTTTCTATCGTGATAATGATACTTCCGTACAGCCTTCATGCAGGGGTGAGATTCCCATGAGCTTTAGCGAAAGCTGTTCGGCTTGCTAAGGATGATTCTTTCATAATGAACAAGCATTTTTTGCATAGTCTGTAAACATAGTAAAGACTGTGAGGTGGAATTATGCCAAAAAGAAGCAGAAATTTCCTGCAAAAATGTATTTAAGTGTGAAGATAAGTCGGCATTAAAAAGAGTTCAATCAAAAATGGATAGAACTTATCAATCAATTAGAAAAATCCAAAGGGCAGGTATTACCTGTAAAATGATAGACAAACATTTCCCAACACGGTATAATAAGTGTAGGTGGAATGTTTGTTTTATCTTCTTTTAAGGGAGATAAAATATGATGAACACAAAGTCAAAAGTTGCTATTTATTGCCGCTTATCAGAGGAAGATAGAAACAAACAACATGAAACTGATGATAGTAACAGTATTCAAAATCAAAAATCCATGCTGATTCAATATGTATTGGAACAAGGCTGGGAAGTCTACAATATATACATTGATGATGATTATACTGGTTCAGATAGACGAAGACCAGAATTTAACAAACTGTTAAATGACGCTGAACACCGAAAATTTGATATTATCCTCTGTAAAACACAATCCAGATTTACCAGAGAGTTAGAGTTGGTAGAAAAATACATACACGGATTGTTTCCTATCTGGGGGATTCGTTTTATCAGTATTGTAGATAATGCAGATACCGCTAATAAAGGAAACAAAAAATCAAGACAAATCAATGGTCTGGTTAATGAGTGGTATTTAGAGGATATGTCAGAAAACATCCGCAGCGTATTGACTGACCGCCGGAAGAATGGATTTCATATTGGTGCATTTGCTCTTTATGGTTATAAAAAAAGACCCTGAGCAAAAAGGGACACCTGATTATTGACGAAGAAGCTGCTGCTGTTGTCAGAGAAGTTTTTACTTTATTTTCACAGGGATATGGCAAAACAGCGATTGCCCGTATGCTGAATGACCGTGGGATTCCAAACCCTACGGAATATAAACGGCTTCATGGTTTACGCTATAAGCAGCCTACCAGAAAAAATAGTACCTTATGGAAATATTTTGCTATTTCCGATATGCTGACAAATGAAATTTATATCGGAAATATGGTTCAAAGGAAAATATGGCAGTGTTTCGTATAAGACAAAACAAAATAAGCCCAGACCTAAAGAGGAATGGTACAGAGTAGAGGGAACACACGAACCGATTATTGACCGTGAACTTTGGGATAGAGTACAATCTATGGTAGCTGAAAAAGCAAAACCATTTACAGTAGGAACCATAGGGCTGTTTGCCAGAAAAGCTCGCTGCATGAACTGTGGCTATACCATGCGTTCTAATAAACAGACAGATGGAAGACATTATTTACAATGTTCAAATCGCCATGTTGCAAAGGACGCTTGCATAGGCTCATTTATTTCTGTGAAGAAGTTGGAGCAGGCAGTTATTTCTGAACTGAACAAGTTATCACAAGAATATCTTGATAAAGATGAATTGGAACAGAACGTGGAATTTCACTCCAACGTAAAGGAGAAAAAAACTGCTTTAGAAACACAACTTGCTACTTATCAAAAAAGATTGAAGAAGACGCAAAAGGTAATCAGAGAACTTTATCTTGATAAAGTAAAAGGGATTCTTTCCGAAAATGATTTCCTGAATTTGTCAAAAGACTTCACAAATGACAGAGAACGGCTTGAAAAGCTGGTGATTGAAACGCAAAAACAGCGATGTAATTGAGAAAAAATCCAGACAGGCGATAATCGCCGCCAGCTTATTGAGCAATACACAAATCTTGAACATTTAGACAGAGAAACCGTTGAAACTCTAATTGATTATATATTAGTAGGAAAACGGATTCCAGGGACAAGAAATGTCCCGATTGAAATACAAGTTCTGTAAAATTTCTAAGTTCTATAAAACTTCTGGTGTTGCACTTATGTAGTTGCACCATCTGCAGCGAGATCTTCAACAGATCTGTTAACGGATCGCCTGTGGCCAGATTCCGGCTGTGTGGTCTACATAGTAATTAGCAAAACCGGAATTCTGAATAGCTGATGAACGATCGTTGAAACCATCTCAAGGTGTGCGAGTTCTTCTGTCCCAACATCATTCAACACCCCGCTACAATTCGGTTCGGTGCTGTGAAACGCTGAGAGAGATACCGCATGGATGCGCCCATCTCTCCATCCGGTCCACCGTACTGACTCATGATAATTTGGGCGATTTTGGGGTTTGGTGTCGTGATGTTTACAGGATACTCGAGGCGTTTTTCATAATTCCACATCCGTCAGCACCCTCCTTTCCGGTTGACTTCCCACGGCCATGGCTGCATAACCCATTCGAAAGAACGGCTCATGCGGTCGTTGGCGGTATCGATCGTGAGCGGGCCGTACTGTTCGGCGTACTGTTTCAGTGCTTCTTTTCGAAGCTCCACTTTTTCCCGGAAAAAGGCAAGTGCATCTTCATCCTCCGGGTGGGTGTCGAGGTAAAGGTTCATTTCAACAACAGCAAAGCTGACCTGATCAATCCAGGCGAGCAGCTTTTCACGGGATGGCATCTGCGGCATCATAGGCACTCTCCTCCTCCCTTTCCACAGAATGGTTTACAGAGTTCCGGAAATAAGGTTCCATTTTTTAATGCAGCGGAAAGATCATAGATCTGTTCAAACCGCTGCATCGGAACGTACGCCATTGCAGGTATCATATGATCTACATGCTGCATTTTCCGCGGGAAATTCCTTGGTTCCATCTTCAGTTCCATATTGTTTGAAGCGGCGCGGCGGTTCTGCATATTGTTCGCACCGCAGCAGCCGCGATTCATACGGGATGAATCCATACCATGTTCCTCTTTCATTTTCTGTTCTTTATAGAGTATGAAGAAAATAAGAAAGTGTCAAAAAAGGCAGCGGTTTCTCTTCCGCTGCCTTTTTGTCATACTAATGAAATTTTCATCAAAACTGCATCTCATACAAATGCGCATAAATCCCGCCTTTCGCGAGCAGTTCCTTATGTGTGCCTTCCTCCGCAATTCCATTCTCCGTCAGCACCAGAATCCGCTTTGCATTCCGGATTGTGGACAGCCGGTGCGCAATCACGAAGGTTGTCCTGTCTTTCGCCAGAAGTTCCAAAGATTTCTGGACGACTTTTTTCGCTTTCGTTGTCGAGCGCTGAGGTTGCCTCGTCGAAAATCAGGATCGGCGGGTTTTTGAGGAATACGCGGGCGATGGAAAGCCGTTGTTTCTGGCCACCGGAAAGTTTTACGCCGCGCTGGCCGATATCGGTGTCGTAGCCGTCCGCCAGCTCCATGATAAATTCATGTGCATTGGCCGCTTTCGCTGCGCGGATGACCTCCTCGTCGGTTGCATCTGGTCTGCCATAACGAATGTTGTCGATGATCGTTCCCGCAAACAGGTACACATCCTGCTGCACAATACCAATTTCATCGCGCAGATCCTTCAATTTCACATCGCGGATATCCTTTCCATCCAGTAGAATCCTTCCTTCTGTCACATCGTAAAAACGCGGAAGCAGAGAACAGAGTGTCGTCTTTCCGGCGCCGGAGCTGCCCACCAGCGCCACATAGTCTCCTGCCGGGACATGCAGATTCACATTGCTTAACACATTCTCCTTCGACTCCTCATAATGGAACGAAACGTTTTCAAAGGTTACTTCTCCTTGCACATTCTTCAGTGGCAGTGCATCCGGCTTGTCCTGGATGTCCGGTGCGATGCTCATAATTTCCAGGAAACGTTCGTAACCGGAATAACCATTCTGGAACTGCTCCGTAAAGTTCACCAGCTTTTTCACCGGATCTGTACAGTTGTTGATGTACAGAAGAAATGTAACCAGATCCGCCGCCCCAAGCTTACCACCTGTCATCAGCAATGCGCCGACAATCAGCGAAATAACGGTAATCAGCGTCGAAAATGCTCCCATTCCCGAATTGTAAATTCCCATATAGCGGTAGCTGACCTTCTTCGAATCGACAAAACGGTCATTTCCCCGCATTGAACTTACGCATCTCTTCTGTCTCATTTCCAAACGATTTGACAACACGGATCCCCGAAAGACTGTCCTCGATCTGACTGTTGATATCCGCAATTCTGCGGCGGTTTTCCTTGAATGCACTCTTCATGCGGCTGTTCATCACTAACGCAAACAGCAGCATCACCACAATAACCACAAGCGGCACACATGCCAGCATAGGATTTACCACAAACAGAATAATCATCGCGCCGATCAGTTTGATAAACGAAATGACAATATTCTCCGGCCCATGATGTAAAAAGCTCACTGATATCGAACAGATCGCTTGTGATGCGTGACAACAGATGGCCGACCTTCTGGTTATCGAAAAAAAGCAAACGAAAGCTTCTGATAATGGCCGAAGATCTCGTTCCGCATATCATGCTCAATCCGCGCCCCCATCACATGGCCGTAATAGGCAATATAAAAGTTACAGTACATTTCAACCAGAACCATAGCAATCATCAGAATACCGAGGCGGATAATCTCACCGTTGCCTGCTCCAGCGGCTTTTCCACAACCGTACTCGTAATATACCGTACAATCAGCGGAATCACCAGTGTAATGGCTGCTCCAAGCATTGCAAAAAACATGTCGGTAAAAACAATCCCTTATATGGAATGTAATACCGCGCCAGCTGGCGGCTTCTTCCCTTCTCTTTTCCTGTTTCTTTTTCTTTACTCATCCTGTCCTCCCTTTCCGTTGGAAACCATTTTATAATCTTTTCGGAACTCAGACGGTGATACGCCGCATGCCGTTTTAAATGATTTCATGAAATGCTTATCATTTTCAAATCCAACCTGTTTGGCAATTTCCGTAATTTTATCTTCTGTTTGAAGCAGCAGACGCTTTGCCTCCGCAATGCGGATCTCCTTCAGATAGTTCACAAAATTCACACCGGTATGTTCTTTAAACGCTGCTGAAAACAGCGAATAATTCATACAAATATGGTTAGATACCATTGCCATATTCAGATCTTTTGCATAATTTTCCCGAATATATGAAATTGCCTCTTCCATTTTTTCTTTTCCGGCTGTCTGACTTTTCAGGCTTTCCCTGTAAACGTGTATCCATTCTTCAAACGCATCCAGAAACAGATCTGCATCACGGTACTGCAGAGGACGCGGACATTTTTCCTGTTTTTCCGGCATGCGGTAAAAAAGATCCAGTTCTTTGCAGATTGCTTCCGTCACTGTCAGAAGCTGATAGGGGAGACCCTCTGATGCGCCGCCTCAAAATACCAGTTCCGCATTTTTCGCAGCACAGTATCTGCCCGGTCCGTTGGCACCTGCAGAATAAATTTTTCCTGAAACTGTGCCAGCTCCGGCTTTTCCTCAAAACATTTTTTCTGATATTCTTCCACAGGCTTTTTCTGTATACATGCCATTTCCCGGGCCAGCAGTGCTTCCTGGTATGCCTCTGGAATTTCCATCACAGAACGATGTTCTTTTCCCACTCCGAGACAAAATCTCTCATCTTTTTCTTTCATGATCCGCTCTGCCTCCGGTTCCGGCAGAAGATACAGAACTCCTCCTTCTACGCCTTCCAGCAGAATTCCGCTGCATTTCGAAAACCGTTCCCCATTTGCCTTGCTGGTCAGCAGGATCCGGAAGCTGTCGTTTCCGATGTGGCGCCGGATCCTGCTTTCCATATCCATCCATTCTTTTTCTTCGGCCATTTCTGCATTCATCATCAGATAACGGAGCTGATTTAAAAAGCACCGTTCTTCCTCTTCTTCCGTTTCCCGGGTCTCCGAAAGCTCTCGTTCCAGATTTTCCAGAAGCTGTTCTATCGTCTCCCGCTTGATCGGTTTTAAAATATAGTCCCGAACTCCATGTTTCATCATTTCAACCGCATAGGAAAATTCATCATAGCCACTTAAAACAATAACAACAGGTTTCTGTGACAGCTCCTCCATTTTGTTGACCAGTGTCAGACCGTCCATTTTGGGCATACGGATATCAGTGAACATGACGTCCACCCTCTGTTTTCTCAAAATCTCCAATGCCTCTTCTCCGTTTCGACACTCCAGAATCTCCTCCACCGGCACGCTGCTTCGCCGGATCATCGCCACGATTCCCTGTCGAATCAATTTTTCATCTTCTACAACCAGCAGTGTATTCATTTTCTTTTTTCTTCCTCTTTCTCGTCACCCTCTTGATCCATCGGAGAATATTTCCCCCTCGTGATGGGAAGATGAATGCTCACCTTCGTATAGCAATGCTCTTTTTGTATAAACTGACAGTCCATACTCTGTTCCAAATTGAATGTGGATTCTGTCCTGTACATTCCGAAGCCCGATTCCATGTTTCGGCTGTGTATCTGAATTCAGGCGCATTCTTAGTTTACGTCTCATAATTGCAAGCTGCTTTTCTGACATGCCTATTCCGGAATCTGTGATTTCAATCTCAAAGCTCTTTTCATGCTCTATTCCTTTGATTTCAATGACGGCGTCTGCATCCAGCTCCTCAATTCCATGTGTGATTGCATTTTCCACAATCGGCTGAAGAGACATCTTCGGGATATCCTGCCGATACAAATTTTCCGGTATCTGAACAGATAATGTAATTGTGAAATCATACCGCAGATTCATCAGTTCCACATAGTTCTGAATATAATTCATCTCATCCTGAACGGTTACCAGAAATTTATTCCAGCGCATATTGTAGTGCAGCATTTCACCAAGTGCTGTTACCGCATCGGAAATCGTATACTCTTCATCAATCTCAGCCATCATCTTAATGGATTCCAGAACATTATAAATAAAATGAGCGTTAATCTGGTTCTGCATTGCCCGGATTGCCGTATCTTTCAGCGCTGCCTCCCTTTTGATGCTTTCCTCGTTCTGTTTCTGAATTCTCTCCAGCATTCCGTTGATACCATAGCTCATTTCCCGCATCTCTTCTGCGCTGTAACAAACCTTTATCTTTGTTGTTCCATTGTCAATCTGACGCATCTCACACAGGACGTCATAAAACTCCTTCAGCAGGCCACGCACAATCAGATTGCCACCACAATCAGAAGCAGCCCGAAGCCGGCAAATTCAAGCAGCATTCTCTGCTGCTGTTTGATCATGTTTCCGGTTGCATCATCCAAATTGGTCAGTGTTACAAACATTCCATTGAGTTTATCGACTTTCCGAAGCACAATTGCAACGTTTTTCCGGTCAATCACCGCGCTCTGCTGACTCTCTTTTCTGTCACGGATTCCTGCCCGGAACAGAATCAGCCCCCCGATAGGACTGCCATTTGCAGGCTGCCGCTGTTTTTCCGCAGTCATATAAATTCCAATTTTCATCAACAAAGCAGGCCCAGCTGCTGTCACCGGATCGATAAATTTCGGGAAATATGTCTGCCATACGCATGGATACCTCGATCACGCCAAGCCTTCCTCCGCTTTGATCCCGCAGTTCCCGTACATAAGTCATCAAATGGGAACCTTCTTTTTTTTTGTACCGGAGATAATATTTTTTCCTGTATGTCAAAAAAAACCACTGTCCACCGCCCTGATAGCTTCGGTACCAGGCGCAGTTTTTCATCTTTTCCTTCTGGTACAGGATCGGCTGCTGCTCCAGAAAACCATCTGCCATGGCAAAAATATGGATCTGGTACAGATCTGGCATTGCCTCCTGCATTTTATCGATTATGCTGATGCTGTTGTTTCGAAATTGCTGATAATAGCTCTCCGAGATCTCCTCTCCCCCTCCTGAGATGAAGAAGATATTTTTCCAACGGTTCATACTCCTGCAGCGTATCTACAACCATTGAGCAGGCATTCGCTTTTGCATTCACCTCCGCACAGGTAAGATCTATTGCCGTTACTGCTTCATTTACCCCATGATCTATGGCATTCTTTTTTGATACTCCTAAACCCAAAGCACATCATGCCAAAAAGCGGAATAAAAATAAAGATCAACGTTGTTGCGGTAAATTTTTGGTTCAGTTTCAGTCCGCGAAACCAGTTTCGCATTTTTCATCCCCCAGTTTTCTTTTCGGTTCTGTAACCTTACTAATTTTACCAGTTTTTTCTTTAAAAAAGCAATTTTTTCAGAAAAATTATTGACAAAAGAGAAGACGGTACACTTTTTTTCCGTGCACCGTCTCTCTTTTCGCAAGACTCATATATGACGCAAAGCATGATTCCGGGGAAACAGCTTTCGTACCATTGTTATACTGTTGTCAGATCCCACGGTTCATAAATCTTTGGAACATCGCTGATCAGACGTTTGGTATACGCTGCTGTCGGGTGAAGAATTACTTCTTCTGCCGGTCCCGATTCCACAAATTTTCCATGCTCCATAATATAAACATTATCGGATACATAGTAAGCAAGACCAATATCGTGGGTGATGAAGATAATCGTCATATTGATCTCATCACGCAGCTTCAGCAGCATATCCAGGATCGTTGCACGTGAGCAGGCATCAATCATAGACGTCGGCTCATCGGCAAGCAGAATCTTTGGTTTCAGAAGGAAAATACGTGCAATCATCAGTCGCTGCATCTGGCCTCCTGACAGCTCAAATGGATATTTGTTTGTCAGTTCTGCGTATTTTAAGTTTACAAAGCTGCAGGCCTCTGTCATCAGACGTTCTTTTTTCTTCTTTCGGCAGATTCTTGTCACCGCGCATATTAATGCAATCCAGCAGAACAGAATCTACACGTTTAAACATATTGTAGGAAGCAAACGGATCCTGGAAAATCGCCTGAATTCCCTTCCAGTACTCTTTTTTCTTCTTTCCGTTCGAGATGTCTCTTGGTTTACCCTGGAAATCAATTTCACCTTCCGTTACGCTGATCAGCCCGAGCAACATCTTCGAAAGGGTTGTTTTTCCGGATCCGGATTCTCCTACGATAGAAACAAATTCACCTTCATGAAAATCGAAATCAACATGGTCTACAGCGACCGTTTTTGCATCGCCAAAGCCAAACACTTTCGTTACGCCTCTTCCGGAGAGGCATGGTTTTAATTCTTTACCATCACGCATTTGCATACACCTCCCGAACTTTCTCTCAGACATCAGGCAGCGGTACTCTCTTCCGTTCGGCAGTTCGATGACCTCTGGTTTCATACCGCGGCAGGTTGGCTGTGCATAAGGACAGCGGTCTGCGAAACGGCAGCCCTCCGGCGGATGCTTCAGGTTTGGCGGAGTTCCCGGAATTGCAGTCAGCTTCTGTTCTCTTTACACCTTCCTCCGGAACGATGATCGATCCCATCAGACCTTTGGAATATGGATGCAGCGGATCGAATACCATTTCTTTTGCGGTACCTTTTTCTACAATCTGTCCAGCATACATAACCATAATATCATCGGTTACGTTGTAAAGAAGCGGCAGCTCGTGTGTGATGAAGATCATGGATTTGATAAATCCTTTTTCCATCAGATCACGCATCATTTTAATAACCATTTTCTGGGAAGTTACATCCAGCGCGGACGATGGCTCATCGGCGATCAGTACCTTCGGAGAAAGAATGGTCGAAATTGCGATAACGGTTCTCTGTTTCATACCTCCGGAAAGCTCAACCGCATGCTTCTGCAGTACCTCCTCCGGCAGGCCTAAGATCTGAAAACGTTCTTTTGCCAGATCATAAATATCCTTTCTCGGCATTTTCGGATCATGCGCATGAATAACGTCTTCTACAAATCGGATGATTTTCTGTGTCGGGTTCAGAGCATTCATTGCTGCCTGCGGAATGTAGGCGATCTCATTGCCCAGAATATTTTTCCGGACATCGTCTGGTTTCATTCCGGAAATTTTTCTTCCATCTACGATAATATCGCCGCTGATGTAGTGAAGCGGTGCGAAATAATAGCCCATCAGGGACAGTGCCAGCGTCGATTTACCACAGCCGGACTCACCTGCTACACCGAGGGATTTTCCCTCCTCAATCTTCAGGGAGACTCCGTCTACGGCGTATACATCTTCATGAAAACGAGTTACATATTTCGTTTTCAGATTGTTTACTTCCAGCATTACTTTTCCCATAGCTGCCTCCTTAGTCTCTTAACTGCGGGTTGAATACCTGGTCAAGACCGGTGTTCATCAGGTTAAGAGAGAATGAAATAAGTGCGATTACAAGAATGACCGGGAAATATGCCCACCATGCACCGTTTAAGTGTGCATTGTACTGGGTTGCCCATTGCATCATAAGACCAAGTGTTGCAGTCTTTGTGGTTGCCGGTCCAAGTCCGATCATAGAAAGCTGTGCCTCTGCCAGAATTCCGGAGGAAATCTGGAGAATGAAGGCCATAACAACGTAGGATGCAACGTACGGAAGGATGTCGGTAAGGACAATCCGCAGCATGCTGTGGCCGGACAGTTTGGAAAGGTTTACATGGTCACGGTTTCGAAGAGAAATAACCTGGGAACGTACGGAACGTGTTGTCCACGGCCATGCGGTAATTCCGATCAGGAGTGCCACCATCATGATTCCCCTCTGAGACTCACCTACGCTGTAGGAGATGAGGATCAGGAGAACGAAGGATGGGATAACGGTGAACAAGTTGGTAAAGAACAGAATCAGGTTGTCCACAAAACCTCCAAGGTAACCTGCAAGAAGTCCGAGGAACAGTCCGATCACGGTTGCAATGATTCCCGCAACCAGACCAATTTTCAGGGATGAACCTGTTGCAGAGATCAGCTCAGTCAAAACATCACGACCAAAGTTATCTGTACCAAGAACAAAGTTCTGACGGTTAATGACATCTTTTTCATTGATGTACTGCTTGCTGTCGATGCTCTGAACCTCTTCCAGCTCACCGGTCTCTTCATTTTTCTCGGCAATAATGGTTGGAACATCCTCTAAAAATACCGTCGATCTCTTTGTCGAGACGCTGATATTTTTTCTTTTTTGCTGCGATAAGGCCTTTCTGTTCTGCATTTGGGTCATATTTTTCCTCCCAGAGAGCAATCAGACCTTCTGCATCGGTAACATCGATTTCACTGGCATCTACACCGCCGTATTTTTTCCAGCCATTCTGCCATCATAGAACGGTTGTCCATTGTCAGTTTGCTTTCAACGATGGATGCGGTTGCATCAACATTCATCTTATACGTTTTGCCGGAATTTACGGTGTCCTGAATCGAAAGATAGGTACCCGGTTTGAAAAAAGTTTCCGTTTCCGATCATTGCCAGCGGATCTTTTGCCACAACAAGCGGATAGATGATAATAGTCAGGAGAATTGCCAAGAAGATTACAAATCCTGTCACGAATTTTCCTGAATGAAAAAATCTGTTTGATTGTATTTTTCATAGCGTATTCTCCTTTCTAATCCTGCTGGGATGCTTTGACACGTGGGTCAATGACTGCATACAGAAGTTCAACAAGCAGGTTGGCCAGCAGAACCATGATAGTAATGATTAACGTACAGGCAGAAAGCAGCGTATAATCCTGGCCGGTAACTGCTGAGAGCATCGTTGCTCCAAGTCCCGGATAACTGAATACCATCTCAGCTACCAGGTTACCGCCTATCATGGTACCAAGGGACATTGCAAGACCGGTGATTGCGGAAGCATTGCGTTACGGAACACATATTTCACAATCGTATGATCCTTGATTCCAAGGAAACGACTGTATTTTACATAGTCGGCATTCAATTCATAAATTGACATTGAACGCATACCAATAGCCTGGCCGCCGATCGTGATGATTACGATAGACCAGAACGGCAACTGGTAATGTGAAAGCACAGATTTCATAAAAGCAAGGCTCATATGCGGAATCATACTGCTCGCATAGCCGCCTGCTGCAGGTGCAATATGTAATTTCAGTGAGAAAACAAATAAAAGTACGGTTGCCATACCAAAGGCAGGTACGTTACTGATAAACAGGAATGCCGGAAGGATTGCCTTGTCGAAAACACCTTTCATGTAAGCTGCAATTGCACCAAGCAGGTTACCAAGAATCCATCCAACAATAATGGCCGGAAGCTGTAAACATATGGTCCACAGAACCGAACTGGAAATAATATCGGATACGGTACGCGGATCCTGGCTGAAAGAAATGCCGAAATCACCGCGAAGTGCATTTTTTACCCAGGTAAAAAACTGGACATACATTGGTTTGTTAATACCAAATTTCGCTGCATAGTCTTCATATACTTTCTGAATTGCAGTCGCATCGGTCATACCTTCTACCGATTTGGACGCAATAGTTGAAACCGGATCGCCCGGCATCAGACGCGGAAGAATGAAGTTCAGCAGCACTGCAAAGACTAACGTCAAAAGATACCACATGATCTTCTGCGTATAATACTTTTTCATTCCTTTCATAGAGGAACCCTCCTTCTGATTTTGTAAAAGCGGCCGGAGCACCCCGGCTCCGGCCGCCTCTGTTACAATTCAGTGTGTGCTTTCTTTCTGTTTGGCAAATCAGCCGTCAATCAGTTCCAGATTGTACAGTGCTGCTACGCCATAACCATCGGTGCAGTCCATCGGAGGAACATTGGTTCCATCGTCTTTCTGCGGATAGTTGGTCCATACGGACTCGTTTACTTCGTGGAATACCTGCGGTCTGTACATCAGCGGTACACACGGGCAATCTTCCAGCATAATCTTGGAAAGTTCTGTATAGTAATCTTTCAGTTTTGCATCATCGGTCTCATGAGGAATTGCTGCAAGGATTTCATCTACACGGTCGTTCTGATAATGACCGAAGTTACCACTGAAGTTAACCTCAAGATCGTTGTAATCAGAGCTCATGAAGAAACGGCATCTCATGTACGGGTTGGCAACTGATGTACCAGGACCGGACTGCATGGTGATTTCGAAGTTTCCGGTACTGTAATCCGTGCTGTAGTTTGCTGCTTCCGGGAAGTAGGTCTCAATGTTGATACCAATATTCTTTCCTGCTGCTGCTACGATTTCAAGGGTTGCATTCCAGTCAGACCATCCTGTCGGGCACTCAGCCTTATAGGAAAGGTTCTTTCCGTTGTACTCACGGATTCCGTCTCCGTCGGTGTCTACGATTCCGGCATCGTCCAGAAGCTTCTTAGCACCTTCTACATCGGCATTGGACCACTGATACTCTTTTTAAGGCATCCTGATCCACCATAGCCTGCTCACCATCGGTCGGGTTCATGACAGAACGCGGAACATCTGCGAAGGTAGGAGACTGTCCGGACATTGCCGAAGAAATAACCTGATCGTAGTCAACTGCCATAGCGATTGCCTTACGAACAGCTACCTGATCCAGTCCTTCTACTTCTGTATTAAAGAACAGGGTAGGCATTGTCATACACAGCTGATACGGTGCTTCATCAACATAGGTAGAAATCGGAAGATCCTGCTCTAACCACAATTTCTGAAGGTCTGTGATGAATATCTGTGCCACATCAATATCACCATTCTGGAATGCGGTGGTAGCTGCTGCGTTATCTTTAAAGATCGGGTGAGAAATATATTTCGGAACCGGAAGCTTACCCCCACATGGAATCTGCCTGTCCCCAATAATTATCATCGCGGATCAGAACTACGTTCTGGTCATTGTCAAAAAGTATTTTTGTACGGTCCGGAAGTTACCAGATCGTCCATCTTATCCATTTTAATTGCTTCAGCATCGTTGTTGTTGCTGTCAGCTACGGTCTTCAGATAGTTTTCCTGCATGATATAAAGCATTGGAAGATATCTTTCCGCAAGAACCGGGTTAACTGCTTCGCCGGAGTCATCGGTTGTCAGTTTGAAGACTACGGTACTGTCATCCTGTGCAACAACATCTGCAATGTAGCTCTTCATTTCAGCGCCGGTAGAAGAATTGTAATCTACATGTGCATGATAGGTAGCTGCTACATCTTTTGCAGTAACCGGTGTGCCGTCATTCCATTTTGCGTCAGCTTTTATTTTCACTGTGATCTCGGTACGATTGTCGTTCCACACTGGATCTCCGTCTGCAAGCAACGGATACATTTTTGCATCCAGTGGATTCCACATATAAAGAGTTTCATAAACAAGTACACGTGAAGCATCGCCCTGTGCTATAACCATTGCATTGTTTGAGTTTGCGGACATTGGGTTGTAATCGTTGACGGTACCCCACTGCTGTCCTGCGAAGTAAAGAGTTTCATTTCTTGGAAGCTCTCCTACCACATCATCTGAACCTGTGGTATCTTCGCTGGAAGCATCTGCTGTGCTGGAAGATGCTGCTGTGGCATCGCTTGATGCATCTGCTGTTCCGCTGGAGGATGCTGTTGCTCCTCCGGATGAACCGGTGCTTGTACTTCCGCTGTCTCCACATCCAGCAAGCATCGTTCCTGCCATTGTCACTGTCATTAACAGTGCAAGGACTTTCATGTTACGCTTTTTCATACTTTTTACCTCCTTAAGGTTTTCGTTCTTGCTTGATGAGTTCATTATACACAAAGGCTGTTAGAAAAACAGTGTCTATTTTTTGTTTTTGGTGTTCTTTTTTGTTTTGCGTTGGTTGAATTGCTCGTTTTTCCCTTTTTAATCTCCTTTTGTTCTGCTCATTTTTCACATATCCATTTTCGCAACATCTGCACTGTTTCGTCATTATGATTATTTGTACCATTTTTCCGTCTTTTCCGACATTTTTCCGTTCGCTTTTTCCATCTGTTTGTGCTATGATGAATATCGTATCAATTTCAGGAGGTTTTTTCTATTATGAATACTGTTTCTCATAAGTACCGACAGTCAGCGCTTCTGCTTCTGACCGCTGCGATCTGGGGTTCTGCCTTTGTCGCACAGCAGACCGGTATGGATTATGTCGGACCTTTTACGTTCAACGCGGCACGAAACCTGCTCGGCGGACTTACGCTTCTTCCGCTGATTGTCTTTTTTCTCCTCGCGTAAAAAGCGAACCCTACCTCCAGATGCTTCGTCAGAAAATGGCACACAGTCAAAAACGCTCTGGGCGGGCGGTATTCTCTGCGGCATCGCACTGTTTGCCGCCTCGCCCACCCTGCAGCAGATCGGCATCAGTACACAACCGTCGGAAAGGCCGGTTTTATCACTGCACTTTACATCGTCCTTGTTCCGGTCTGCGGCCTGTTCCTCCGAAAACGAGTACAACCGAAGGTCTGGCTCGCAGTTCTCATTGCCGTTGCCGGTCTCTATCTGCTCTGCATGACAGACGGATCCTTCTCTTTGCAGAAGAGTGATCTTCTTGTGCTTGCCTGTGCGCTCGGATTTACCATACATATTCTGGTTATTGATCATTTTTCTCCGCTTGTCGATGGCATCAAAATGTCCTGCATTCAGTTTTTTACCTGTTCGATCCTGTCCGCTGTCTGTATGGTTCTCTTTGAAACCGTAAACTTCTCCGATCTTCTGCACGCCTGGATGCCGATTCTCTATGCCGGAATTCTCTCTTCAGGTGTTGGCTATACCCTGCAGATCATCGGGCAGAAAGGATTAAATCCTGCCACAGCTTCTCTGCTTATGAGCCTGGAATCCGTTTTTTCTGTTCTTGCCGGTTGGATTCTCCTTCATCAGGCTCTCTCCGCTCGCGAGCTCTCCGGCTGTATTCTGATGTTTGCAGCGATCGTGCTGGTACAGCTTCCGGGCTTTTCCAAAACCAACGCTGTTTCCTGATGCCATTCCTTTTTCAGTGTAAAAAGATTCCCGTTTTGCGAGCTTCTTTCTTACGACAGCTTGCTTTGATGACATAATTTCCCTCCGCCGCAGTGTGATCCTGCCCGGAGGGCTTTTTTATGCCTTCCGAAAATTTAACCGAATCTAGTAAGTCCCCTGCTTCCATTTCGAATATCCGCTTGCCCAATATTTTCATAGCATAAAAATACAAAATTCTGCATATTGATTGCAGGATTTTTTAATTCGTGCTACACTGTTTTTATTGTACCAATAAGCACTTATTTTATTAGGAGGTTCTGTCATGCCCGTTTTTGATTTCAGCAATTCCCCGGAAAAAGCAAAAGTTTCCGAATGTACGTATACTGTTTTCCGCACAAACGCACCGTTTACTTCTCCGGATCAGCCGATCCTAATTCTGGATACAAAAAGAGAAGGCTTTCCCGCATCATCCCTGTGGTATTTTCACAAACCCATCCAAACGGACCTCGTTTGAATTTAAAGATGAAGAAGAAACCTTCATCGCCGATATTCTCCAGATTGATGCCCGTTTTGTCAGCCTTTTAAAATGGCTCGGTGAAAACCATATCAATGTCCGCCTTTCCGGCACACAAACATCCGACGGTTATGCAGTTTACAAAATCCGTGAGATCGCTTTCGGTGGCGGCGCAAAGCTTTCGGCTGAGGATGGATTTTTTACAGTTTATGATCGAGCGTCTTCTCGCCAGCAATGCACCGGAAGAAGAAGTTGAGGATGAGGATCAGGAGGAAACCGGTGACAGTATGAAGCTCACCAGTATCCAATCCATCACTGATTTTATGAACTGTGCCGGAAGAACGCTGCCGGACAATATCCGCCTTTTTGGGCGCGTCGAAATCTCGCTGTTGCCCGTTCCCACGAAGTCTCTCCCGAAGAACGTCGTCACGCACAGCGCGCCCTCTCCATGATGATGAATATTCAATGGAAAAGCAACTATTTTGAAGCCATTGATCCAGTGGAAGCACGCCGGATCCTCGATGAAGAACTATATGGCATGGAACGTGTGAAGCAGAGAATTATCGAAACCATCATTCAGATTAACCGGACTCATACGCTGCCGGCCTATGGTCTGTTACTGATCGGTCCTGCCGGAACCGGAAAATCGCAGATTGCTTATGCCGTTGCACGTATCTTAAAATTACCGTGGACAACACTCGATATGAGTTCGATTAATGACCCGGAACAGCTGACCGGAAGTTCCCGCATCTACGCAAACGCAAAACCGGGAATCATCATGGATGCTTTTTCCATGGCTGGTGAATCCAACCTCGTCTTTATCATCAATGAGCTCGACAAGGCTGCCTCCGGCAAAGGAAACGGCAATCCGGCAGATGTCCTGCTGACTCTGCTTGATAATCTCGGGTTTACTGATAACTACATTGAATGTATGATTCCGACAGTTGGTGTTTATCCGATCGCAACCGCAAACGACAAGAACCAGATCAGTGCTCCGCTGATGTCCCGCTTCGCTGTGATTGAAATTCCGGATTACACACCGGAAGAAAAGAAAATCATTTTCTCCCGCTATGCACTTCCAAAGGTGTTAAAACGTATCGGTATGAAAGAAAAAAGAATGCATTCTGACGCCGGAAGGACTCGATGCCGTAATCTCCTGCCACGAAAAAAACACAAGCGGTATTCGTGATCTTGAGCAGGCTGCTGAGCATATCGCAGCAAATGCGTTATATCAGATAGAAGTCAACCATGTTTCCTCTGTTACCTTTGATGCAGAAATGGTACGTGAACTGCTCTTGTCCTGCTGATCTGCCTTATTTTCTATTTTGAAGGCGTATCAGGGTACGGCGAAAAACCAGTGACGCAACAATTCACGCTCTGTGGTGCTGAAATTTTTGCATTATTTTAGAGTGTGCTGTAAAATAGTTTCCTGTCCCATCAGTCTGTACTTTCGGGCAGGAAACTATTTTATTTCTCCAGATATTTTCAGCGGAAACAAGTGCTTTACCAGCAGCGTTTCCTTCGTATTTTGCGAAGTTCTTGATGAATCTTGCAGCCAGATCCAGTGCTTTGGTCTCCCACTCGGAAGCATCAGCATAGGTGTCGCGAGGATCAAGAATTGCAGGATCAACTCCCGGAAGCTCGGTCGGAACTTCGAAGTTGAAGTACGGAATAGTCTTCGTCGGAGCTTCGTTGATAGCACCGCTTAAGATTGCATCGATGATTCCACGGGTATCACGGATGGAGATACGTTTTCCGGTTCCGTTCCAGCCTGTGTTAACCAGGTATGCTTTTGCTCCGCTCTTCTTCATCTTCTTAACCAGCTCATGCGCGTACTTTGTTGGGTGCAGCTCCAGGAATGCCTGACCGAAGCAAGCGGAGAAGGTAGGAGTAGGCTCTGTGATGCCACGCTCTGTACCAGCTAACTTAGCTGTGAAATCCGGACAGGAAGTAGTACTGAGTCTGCTCCGGTGTCAGAATAGATACCGGAGGAAGTACGCCGAATGCATCTGCGGACAGGAAGATAACGTTCTTAGCTGCTGGTGCAGAAGAAATAGGGCGAACAATGTTCTGAATGTGGTTGATAGGATAAGATACACGAGTATTCTCGGTTACACTCTTATCATCAAAATCGATCTTGCCTTCTGCATCAAGAGTAACGTTCTCAAGCAGAGCGTTACGTCTGATTGCATTGTAGATATCCGGCTCGGATTCTTTATCAAGGTTGATAACTTTAGCGTAGCAGCCGCCCTCGAAGTTGAATACTCCGTTGTCGTCCCAGCCGTGCTCGTCATCACCGATCAGGAGACGCTTCGGATCTGTGGAAAGAGTTGTTTTACCTGTTCCGGAAAGTCCAAAGAAGATTGCAGTGTTCTCACCATTCATATCTGTGTTTGCAGAGCAGTGCATGGAAGCGATGCCCTTTAACGGAAGGTAGTAGTTCATCATGGAGAACATACCTTTCTTCATTTCTCCACCGTACCAGGTATTGATGATAACCTGCTCGCGGCTTGTGATATTGAAGACAACGGCTGTCTCGGAGTTTAAACCGAGTTCCTTGTAGTTCTCAACTTTAGCCTTGGATGCGTTGTATACAACGAAATCGGGCTCGAAGTTCTCAAGCTCTTCAGCGGTGGGCTTGATGAACATGTTGGTTACGAAATGTGCCTGCCATGCTACTTCAACGATGAAGCGGATTGCCATACGGGTATCTTTGTTTGCGCCGCAGAATGCATCTACTACGAACAGTCTCTTGTTGGAGAGCTCTTTTTGCGATCTCTTTTACTGCTGCCCATGCTTCCTGGGTTGCCGGATGGTTATCGTTGATACCGGTCATAATTGATGCCATAAGAAGGGTTGTACACAATTTGTTAAATACTTTGATTGTGCCATCTTGTAATTAACCTCTTTCCTTTGATAGTAATATTGCTTCATTCTGCAAAATGCAGAAATTTGAAGGTATCCTTTAGAAGAAACCGGACCAGCCGGCCTCTTCTACTTAATTATACATAAAAGGCCAAAAAATCAACTGAAAATCTTCCGTTTTTTTTACAGAACGTGTCCCAAAATCTGTAAAAATTTTATAAACTTCGATTTTTCGAAGTTTTCTGACAACAATTGCATTTTTGTACACTTCATCCTGCAAATTGACATTTTTTGATTTTTTATGTTATAATATTAATAATTATGTTCGGAAAGAAGTTTCTTTATGTATACGATCTGACCCGCGGGAAAATCTCCCGCTCTCTTATCCTGTTTGCCCTGCCGATGATCGCAGGAAATCTGTTGCAGCAGTTTTACAACATTGCCGACACCCTGATCGTCGGACGCGTTCTCGGAAGCAATGCGCTTGCCGCCGTCGGCTCCTCCTATACGCTGATGACGTTTCTGACTTCCATTTTTCTCGGCCTGTCGATGGGCGCCGGTGCGCTCTTTTCGATTTATCAGGGACGAAAAGATCTTTCTTCTTTAAAACTTTCGATTCTCCACGCGTTTCTGCTGATCCTTGCCGTTACGCTCGTGCTGAATCTCGCTGTTTATGCAGGCATCGAGCCGATCCTTGTTTCTTCGCGTCCCGGATGAAGTCCGTCCCGGCATGCGGACGTATCTTCTGATTATCTTTGCCGGCCTTATTGCAACATCCGTATACAATTTCTTTTCCTGTATGCTGCGCGCGCTCGGAAACTCTTCTGTACCGCTGATTTTTCTCGCTGTCTCTGCTGTGCTGAACATTGCACTGGATCTGCTCTTTGTCGCTGTACTGCCGTTCGGCATCGCAGGCGCGGCGCTCGCTACGGTTCTTGCGCAGTATGTGTCCGCCGTCGGTATTCTGCTCTATGTGCTGCTCCGCTGCCGCATGTGGCTGCCGTCAAAAAAAGAATGGCGTTTCAGCCATTCCATTTTAAAAGAGATTCTGAATCTTTCTTCGATGACCTGCATTCAGCAGTCGGTCATGAATTTCGGCATTCTGATGGTACAGGGGCTCGTCAACAGCTTCGGTCCGGCGGTCATGGCGGCATTTGCGGCCGCGGTGAAAATTGATACCTTTGCCTATCTGCCGGTGCAGGATTTCGGAAATGCCTACTCCACTTTCACCGCACAGAATTACGGGGCCGGAAATCACGAGCGGATCCGGCGCGGCACGAAAGATGCTTTTGCACTGAGCGCTGCTTTTTCCATCGTCATTTCTCTGCTTGTCAATCTGTTCGCGCATCCGCTGATGCAGATTTTCGTGAAAGCATCAGAAATGGAGGTCATCGCGATCGGCGTACAGTACCTGCGGCTGGAAGGCTCGTTCTATCTCGGCATCGGATGGCTGTTTCTGCTGTACGGGTATTACCGCGCTGTCAAACGCGCCGAGATGTCGGTTGTTCTGACCGTCATTTCGCTTGGCATGCGTGTGGCGCTGGCATACCTTTTCTCCGCCACGGCGCTTGGCGTTGCCGGAATCTGGATCGCCATTCCGATCGGCTGGGCACTGGCTGACATGACCGGACTTTTCTTCCTGCGGCGTGCATTCCGATCGCAGAAGCCTGCATAAGTTCCGAATCTTATATCGCAGTACGGTTTTCTGCGGATAAACTGCGGAACTGCCCCGGCGTCTGGTGCATGCGTTCCTGGAAGACGCGGTTAAAATAGCTGATATTTCGGAATCCGCAGTCGCTCGCAATCTTGCTGATCGCCTCCTCGGTGGAAAGCAGCAGCCGACAGCTCTCGGCAATCCGCAGGTTATTGACATACGTCACGGCGGAAATATGCATAATCGACTTAAAGAAGCGGCAGAAAGCGCTCTCACTCATATGAAACTGGCTCGCCAGTTCCGCGATTTCGAGATCCTCACAGAAATGAGCATTCATGTATGTGAGGATCTCTTTCATTCTGCTGACACGGTAATTCGTCGAGGCATCCGTTTTTCCGCCGTTCTTTTCTGCCGCACTGTAATATCCCTGCCAGATTTTCAGAAGTTCCGCTTTTAACAGCAGCTCCCAGCCCGGTTCTTTTTCTTTCCTGCAGATTTCGGATCTCCTGCATGGCCTGTGCCGTTTTTTCTGCAAGGCGTGTCCCCCGCTCTGTCTTGGATGGAAAACGGATCTCGGAGGACAGCACTGGTTCGATATACTGCTGCTGGATCCGGTCAAGCGATGTGCCGGACAGAAAACGCGGCTGGAATACAACGGCAAGAAACGTAAATTCCTGTCCGTCGATTCCCTCTACCTCATGCAGACGGTTTGCATTGACAAAGGCGGTCTCCCCTTCCCGCAGGAGAAAGGTCTCGGTATCCATATGAAAAACAGCTTCGCCCTTTACTGCATAAAAGAGCTCCACTTCCTCATGCCAGTGGCAGTACGCCCGCACGGTACTCTGCAGGTCTGTCTCGAAAACGTGAATGCTCAGCGGAAAAAGCTCATCACCGTGGGGCTGTGTTTCTTTTCGGTAATTCATCTGTGAGAGCATATTTTTGTCTCCTCTCTTGTTTTGCTCTGCTGTCCCAATTGTAACACGAACTTTGCGATTCCGGCAAGTTTCCATGTTCTGCCGGCGAATCGCCCTTCCATGACCGTATTTTTTCCTTCTTAAATGATAATAATTATCATATTTTATCAGCTTATTGACATTTCTTTTCATCCGCGCTATATTTTAGATACCCCGATAGGGTATGTGATTTCAAATTTTTCATCAAACTCCAGGAATACCGTCCGGCACGCTTTCGTTTCGCTGTATTCCCGGAAGAAAGCAGGTATTGTATGATTAAAACAGTCTTAAAAATTGATGGTATGATGTGTGGCATGTGCGAATCCCATATGAATGATGTAGTCCGCAAAAGCTGCTCTCCAAAGAAAGTAAACTCTTCTGCAAAAAAGGCGAGACCGTTGTCATCAGCGAAGCGCCGCTCGATATTCCGTACCTGAAACAGCAGATCAAGGACATCGGATATGAGCTGGTTTCGTATACGAGTGAGCCGTATGAGAAAAAAGGGATTTTTCCATTTCGGACGATAAGCGGATTTCATGCCCTTCCTTTTGCAGTTTGTGCGTCGGAAAAAAAAGCACCGTCTCAGAAGTTTATTTCTTTTGGAAATCTGCCTCTGAAACGGTGTTTTCTATTTTTTATCTATGATTTGATCAGCCGCAGCAGCATCCGCAGGACGGCGGCGTTTCTTTCTCCTCTTTTTTTCGGAGATTCTGCGCCCAGATCGTACCAGGTCGGGTCGATGTCGAATCTGCGGTTGTTTCCAAGATAGATCGGATGGGTCGGGTCTGAGGACAGGTAGGCGCGCTCGGTCGAAACCTTCCACTGTGCATCCCAGTCAATCTTCGGAAGTGCCAGATCGTAGTGTGTGCTGGCGCGGAAGCCGTCTTCCTCTCCCTCAATTCTTCCCTTGGCGTCTCGCCGGCGGCACGGCAAAATCTGCAAAGAAGGTGTTCACACCGTCGAAATGGCCTTCGTTGCTTCTGGAGAAAGAACTGCGGTATACCGCGTTGTTGATATTATCGAAGAGCCAGAGATTCATCTTGTCAATCTCTTCCCGCAGCTCCACCGGATACAGCTCCGGCGCGCCTTTTTGTGCCATGAGTTGACCTCGAAATAAGTGGTCAGCCAGTTGTAATCGTTGTTGACTACCTTTCCCGTCGCTGTGTCGATCAGCGCCGGAACGGTCGTTCTTCCCTGGTAATCATCATCAGCACGGTAATACGCCTCAGAGAGGAACTGATCACCGAGCACCGGGTCGATGTTGTTTTCATTGTAAACGTATTCCCAGCCAAGGTTTTTCCCATGCGGGGCATGTTCTACCATATTGACGGAAATCTGATCTTCCAGGCCCTCCAGCTCTCTTACGATCGCCGCGCGGTTGGACCAGTGGCACAGCTTTGCCCAGACGAGACGGTATCTCTTATTACCTTCTGCCTTCAGATCGTTTTCACCGTCGCCGAACGGAGTCGTGAAGTGATTCGGCTGTCTGCGGAAATAGCCGTTTTTGTCAATCTCCGATACGGTTTCTTTTGGTCTTACGCGGATTTTTCTTCCATTTACAATCTCATAATCATAATTCGCCATTGATTTTCTGCCTCTCTTTCGCGTGTTCTATCGAATGAATTTTCAAATAGGAAAGCTTTTATTTTCCTATTATTTCTCTATGTTTTCTATGCAGTTATCATACCATATCTGTCTGGTTACGTCTAATTGCTAATTCTTTGGAGTGGCTATAGAATTTTCTTATAGCAAAAGGCCAGTGCCGCATTCTCTGCAAATGGGCACTGGCCTTGTTTTCGGCGCTTTTTTTTTCAGATTTTTCCTTCCCGGCGCAGATACGCCAGAAAGCCGTTGCATCCCTCCACGACATCGCGGTACGTCGCCTCAAAATCTCCCGTATACCACGGATCCGCAATATCGCGGCCGGAACCGGTGAAGGAAAGAAATTTGTAAACCTTTCCATCCGGATCATTTTCAGCATCCGGTTCAGATTGCGGATATTCGCAGTATCCATGCCGATGATGTAGTCGGCGCGCTCGTAATCCTTCCACGTAATCTGCTTT
>VOFC01002130.1_pt1 | contig 27260 bp, 49 predicted proteins | sample 5384161 | NCBI WGS metagenome assembly VOFC01 (sample SAMN12384722, study PRJNA508395) | human gut metagenome | isolation source: healthy gut B | host: Homo sapiens | reverse complement strand
CCGCCTCAGCGCGTCCGTAGTTGTATTTTTCGTTGTACTTCGACGTCGAAGTAGATCGAGCCGTTCGACTCGTAGGCGAAGCCCGTCGAGAATCCGCTTCACGAAGGCGATCTTCGTTCGATGATGTGTCCCGAGGCGTAGGGCTCGATCGAGGGGACTCGACGTTGAGCGCATCCATCGCGCGGTGGTAGCGCTCCCGTGTAGTAGTGGCCACCTCCATGGGTTCCAACTGTTCGAGGCGGCCTTCTTGGCGATCTTGTCCTCGCCCTCGTCGGCGTCGTGTTCCAGGTGGCCCGTCGGTGACGTTGCGCACGTAGCGCCTTGTACCCCAGCGCCTTGAGGTAGCGGAACAGCAGGTCGAAGGTCACGGCCGGGCGGGCGTGGCCCAAATGGGGATCGCCGTAGACCGTGGGACCGCAGACATACATGCCGACGCGTCCTCAACGAGCGGCTCGAACACCTCCTTGCGGCGTGTGAGCGTATTGTAAATCACGAGTTTGGATTCCATAATCTCTTCCGTTTATCGGCTTTTGAACGGGTAAAGATACGAATTTTTTGCGTTAAACCGAAAAATTAATCGTACCTTTGGCAGCGATTATTATGAAATTTCAGGATTTACGGACTCTCCGCGCCCCTGTTGCGCGCCATCGAAGAGAAGGGGTTACGAAACCCCACCCCCATTCAGCAACAAAGCCATTCCTCCCCGCCTGTACTCGGGCCGCGACCTCCAGGGCTGCGCCCAGACCGGAACGGCAAAACCGCAGCTTTCACGCTGCCCATCCTTCAGTTGCTCGCCGAGCAGCCCCCGTGCGGGGCCGGCGCGATCCGCGCCCGGGCGCTGCACGCACGCGACGCGCGAACTGGCCATCCAGATCGACGAGTGCTGCCGCGACTACGCCCGCTACACCCCGATCCGCCACTGCGTGATCTTCGGCGGCGTGAACCAGCGTCCGCAGGTCGACGCGCTCCAGAAGGGCGTGGACCTGCTCGTGGCCACCCCCGGACGCCTGCTCGACCTCATCGGCCAGGGCTACATCACGCTCAAGCACCTGCGCTTCTTCGTTCTCGATGAAGCCGACCGGATGCTCGACATGGGCTTCATCCACGACATCCGACGCATCCTGCCGCTGCTTCCCGAACGGCGGCAGACGCTCTTCTTCTCGGCCACGATGCCCGCCGGACATCGCCGCGCTGGCCATGAGGATCCTCCACGACCCGGAGCGTGGTGGCCGTCACGCCCCGGCATCGGTCGTCGAGACCATCGCCCAGCGGGTGCATTTCGCCGAGAAGAGCGAGAAAAAGCGCTGCTGATCGACCTGCTCCGCCAATCCGGAGGCGCGTCAGGTGCTGGTCTTTACCCGCACGAAACACGGCGCCGACAAACTCGCCCGCATCCTCAACAAGTCGGCATCGAAGCCGCAGCCATCCACGGCAACAAGTCGCAGAACGCCCGCGTGAGGGCGATGAACGACTTCAAGTCGGGGGCGTGCCGCGTGCTGATCGCCACCGACATTGCGGCCCGCGGCATCGACATCGACCAGTTGCCGTTAGTGATCAACTACGAGCTTCCGGAGGTGGCCGAGACCTACGTCCACCGCATCGGCCGCACGGGCCGCGCCGGGCGTGACGGTTCGGCGTGGTCGTTCTGTTCGGAGGCCGAGCCTTGGAGTACCTGCTCGACATTCAGCGGCTGACCGGGCTGACGATCCCCGTCGAGGGCGAGGTTCCGTGAGTATGCGGCCCGGGCGCTGGCCGAGGCCGAGCGGAAGCAGGCCGCGAAGGCGGGCCGACGGTCCGCCCCGCAACCGGCGACCAAAAAGGCTCCTTCACCGAAAAAAAGGAGACGATCGACGGAATCGCAACGGCGGCAACGGCAAGAGCGGCAAAAGCCGCAACGACCGGCGCGACGATACGCACGCCGCCCGCCCCGCCGTAACGGCTGAAAAAGGCCCCAAAGGTCGAAACGGTCGAAAAATCCGGGATAGTCGAGACTCCGACGGCTCCGAAACCCTCGAAGAGTTCCTCGTCTTCGGAACTCTCGAAACCCTCAACGGCCCCGAAACCCTCGAAAACTCCGACGCCTCCGGAACCCTCGAAAACGTCCACGCCTCCGGAACTCTCGAAACCCTCGCCGTCCCCGGAAAATCCCGAAACCGCTCCCAAAAAGCGTCGTCGTCGCCGCAAAAAGAGCGTTCCGGCTGCGGAATCCGACGGAATGACACCCGCCGCGACAACGGTCCTGGAGAAAGCGTCGGCACCGGCAGCCCGGCAGCAAACAGCCACCCCCGCCGCGAAAAACACGGTGAAACCGACTCCCCGGCAGAAAACGGCTGTCCCCGCTGCTGAAAATACCGCAAAACCGGCTCCCCGACTTCAGCAAACGGCTGTCCCCGCCGCCGGAAAAACGCCGGAGGGCTCCGCACGCCCGGAAAAGAGCCGGACCCGCAACAACGCCCGCCCCAAAGAGCGCGACAACGAGCCGAAAACCGGGATCGAGCGCCCCGTTCGCGGCAGGTGCCCGACCACGAGAACGAACAAATGGAGACACAAAACGCATTCCACACACGAACGATTGGAAAAACCGCGTTAAATCATTACTTTTGCACGATCATTCCGCAAAAAACCGTTTTATCGGAACCAAACGATATGCACCTTTTCAAACGCTGGAACAACCTCGTCGGATGGGGCGTCTTCGCCATTGCGGCCGTCGTCTACCTGATGACCATGGAACCCGTGTCGAGTCTCTGGGACTGCTCGGAGTTCATCGCCACCTCCTACAAACTCGAAGTCGGACACCCGCCCGGAGCACCGCTCTTCATGATGCTGGCACGCCTGGCCACGCTCTTCGCCTTCGGAAACCCCGACTACGTGGGCATCGCCGTCAACGCCATGAACTCGCTGGCCAGCGCCTTCTGTATCCTCTTCCTCTTCTGGACCATCACCCACCTGGCACGGCGTCTGGCCACACGCGACGGCGCCGAGCTCACCACCGCCAACATGGGATCGTCGCCGTCCTGGGCGCCGGAGCCGTCGGGGCCCTGGCCTACACCTTCACCGACACGTTCTGGTTCTCGGCCGTCGAAGGCGAGGTCTACGCGCTCTCGTCGATGTTCACTGCGCTGGTCGTGTGGCTGATGCTCAAGTGGGAGGAGCAGGCCGACGAGCCCCACTCCTCGCGCTGGATCGTCCTGATCGCCTACCTCATGGGCCTCTCCATCGGCGTACACATCCTCAACCTGCTCTGCATCCCCGCGCTGGTCTTCATCTACTACTTCCGCAAGACCGCCACACATCACCTGGGAGGCATCTTCTTCACGACGTTGCTGGCAGGAGCGCTGATCCTCTTCCTGAACAACATCATCATCCCCTACACCGTCTGGATCGGAGCGCAGGTCGACACGCTGTTCGTCAACACGTTCGGCCTGCCGGTCAACTCCGGCATGGTGGTCTTCGCCCTGGCGCTGATCCTCGGGCTGGGCTGGGCTTCGTGGAAAGCCTATCAGAAGGGTCGCGTGGTGCTGAACCTCTTCCTGATCTCGACCACGATGGTTCTCGTCGGCTTCTCCTCCTACGCCTCGATGACCATCCGCGCCGCGGTCAACCCGCCGATGAACTCCAACAACCCCAACAACCCCCACGCCCTGCTCTCGGTGCTCAACCGCGACCAGTACGGCAGCCGCCCGCTCATCTACGGCGCGCAGTACTCGGCACCGCCCGAGGGCGTCGAGGGAGAAGCACGTCTGGTACCTCGACGAAGACGGCAAAATACAAACGCACCTCCGTGCTGACGGGCTATACCCACGACCCGGAGTTCCTGACCCTCTTCCCGCGGATGTGGAACTACGCCAAGGGCGAAAAGGCCTACAAGCAGTGGGCCGCCTACCGCACCAAGACCGAGACGCTGCGCGACGACAAGGGCGAGGTCCTGCGCGACGCACAGGGGCGTCCGCTGCGCAGCGAGGTGCTCGACTACGGACGCAAACACGTCACACCGACCCCTACGGCGAAACGCACACCGTCGTGGAGCCGACCTTTCGGCGAGAACCTCAACTTTTTTCTTCAACTACCAGCTTTCGTACATGTACTGGCGCTACTTCCTGTGGAACTTCGTCGGGCGCCAGAGCGACATCCAACCCACGCAAACGACGATCACCGACGGCAACTGGCTCTCGGGTATCCGCTGGATCGACGAGAAATACGTCGGCCCGCAGGACAACCTGCCGCGCGAAATCGCCGAAAACAAGGGCCGCAACACCTACTATTTCCTCCCCTTCCTGCTGGGGTTGATCGGTCTGATTTACCAGCTCAACCGCGACCCGAACAACTTCACCGTGGTGCTGTGGCTGTTCGTGATGATGGGCATCGCGCTGGTCTTCTACTTCAACACCTCGCCCGGCGAGCCGCGCGAACGCGACTACGTCTATGCGGGATCGTTCTACGCATTCTCGATCTGGATCGGATTCGGCGTGCTGGCCCTGCGCGACCTCTTCATCGATCGGCCAAACGCGCGACAACGACCGACGGCAGCCGGCAACGGTCGTCGCAATGAGCGTCCCGGCCATCCTCGCGGCCCAGAACTGGGACGACCACGACCGTTCGCACCGCACGATGGCGCGCGACATCGGCTGGAACTACCTCCAGTCGACGCTCCCCAACTCGATCATCCTCAACTACGGCGACAACGACACCTTCCCGCTGTGGAACAACCAGGAGGTCTACGGCGTGCGCCCCGACGTGCGGATTATGAACACCTCGTACCTCGGCGGCGAGTGGTACATCGACGAGATGAAGACCAAGGCCAACGAGGCCCCCGGCGTCCCCTTCTCGCTGCCCAAGCACAAGTACACCTACAACAACGACATGATCTACGTCACGAACAGCATCGACCGTCCGGTGGAGATCAAGGAGGTGATCGACTTCGTGCGCAGCGACGACCCCCGGAGCAAGGTCAAACTCGCGGACGGCACGCTGGCCGACTACATCCCGGCCAAGCGCATCGCCCTGCCCGTGAACAAGGAGAACGCCCTGGCGTCGGGCATCGTGGCCGAAAAGGACCGCGACAAGATGGTCGACACGGTGTACATCAACATCAAGAAGAATTCGCTGGACAAGAACCAGCTGATGATCCTCGACATGCTGGCGAACTTCGACTGGAAGCGCCCGATCTATCTCACGCAGGTCTACATCATGCAGGACCTCGCTGATGGATTACCTCCAGTTCGACGGTTACGCCTACCGGTTCGTGCCGATCCTCACGCCGGTGCAGAACCCCTACGAGATCGGACGCATCGACGCCGACTACGCCGCGCCGCTGCTCAAAGAGACCTTCCGCTACGGAAACCTCAACGATCCACGAGTTTACGTCGATTACTTCATCCAATACAACCTTTCGGCCTCACACGCCCACGACTCCGTTCGCCCGGGTTGCCAAGGAGTTGCTGCGCGAGAACCGTGTCGACGAGGCCGTCGAACTGCTCGACCTCGGACTCGAAAAGCATCCCGACGTCGCAGATCCGCTTCACCGACGCCAACACCTACCCCTTCCTCGAAGCCTATTATGCTGCCTCGGCCATGGGGGCCGAAGGGGCTGCCGAGAAGGGTGACGCCCTGTTGCGGGAGTATGCCCACACGCTGATCGAATACATCGAGTATTACCTCCGTTTCGAAGGGGGGCGCAGGGCGACATGGTCTCGGATCTGATCGACAGCAAGCTGCAACGACCAGTTGGGCGACATCTACTACCTGTGCTGGCCGAGCTATGCCGGACGCCGCGACATCGTGGCCGAACTGAACGGCTACTACCGTTCAAGGAGAACCTCATCGACGTCGGGGCGAACTTCCGCGGCGGTCGATTACGGTCGAATTGCAGGCTGGTGAATAACACGCCGCCGAAAGGCAGTGGAGGCCCGGGCGTCCCTGACAGCTTGCGATCTGCGGATGTCCAGCGGCGAAACCGCCTGAAATTCGGAGCGGTTTTTTCGTAAGGCGGCCGGAATTTCGTAATGATCGCAAGCGGCCGGAATCACAACTCGGGAGGGGCTGGTCAGCGGCGGTCTCCCTTCGCTTTCGGCGCGTTCCTGTTATACAGGAAGCGTTTGATCTTCTGCGTCGGGGTCTTCACGAACTCCTCCTTCTCCTCGACCACCTCCGAGATCCGCGAAAACGATTCACCTTCGCATTCACGAACATCCATGATCTCCCTTCTTCAACTGTTCGGTCTTCGCCTCCAGCGCCTCCTTTTCGTCGCCCACTCCTCGCGCCAGTCGTCGATCATCGACTCGATCTCATCGCGGTTGAAGTGCACGAGCGCCACCAGGCGTCCCTCCTGCTCCGTGACGATCGAATCCGCGATGCAGACGTGCGAGTTGAGCACGGCTCTCGATATCCTCCGGATAGATGTTCTCACCACCCGGACCCACGATCATGTTCTTCAGACGCCCCTTGATATAGAGCCATCCGTCCTTGTCCAGCTCCCCGAGGTCGCCCGTGCGGAACCATCCGTCGGCCGTGAAAACCTCCTTCGTGGCTTCGGGATTCTTGAAATAGCCCACCATCGCGCTGGGCGTGCGGGCCACGATCTCGCCCTGACGGGTATCGGGATTGATATTCTCCAGCCGCAGTTCGACGCCCGGGGCCTGGGGCCCGTCGAGCCGAGGCGCACCTCGAAGGGGCCGCGCCGGCCAGCAGCGGTGCGGTCTCGGTCAGCCCGTAGCCGATGGCATAGGGGACCGGGCTTCGAGCAGGAATTTCTCGGCCCCGCCGGTCGAGTTTCGCACCCCCGATTCCCAGGAAGCGCAGACGTCCGCCGAAGAGCTTCATCAGTTTCTTGCCCGCGACGCGGTGCAGGTAGCGGCGCAGGAAGCCGATGCGGTAGAGCGTGCGCCAGAAGGAGTTCGAATGAACTTGGCGAGCACCTGGTGGCGGTAGATCTTCTCGATGACCAGCGGCACGATCAGCATGACCGTGGGCCGGACGCTCGCAGGGCCGGCATCAGCGCCGAGGCCGTGGGCGGACGGTCGAGGTAGACCACCCGGGCTCCCATCGAGAAGGGGTAGATCATGCCGATCGAACATTCATAGGTGTGCGACAGCGGCAGCACCGAAAGGAACGTATCCCCGCCGTCGACCGGGAAGATCGAGGCCGAAATATCGACCTGTTTGCAGAGCGCCTCGTGGGTCAGCATCACCCCTTGGGTTTGAGGTCGTACCCGACGTGTAGATGATCACGGCCAGGTCTTCGGGTTTCGGAATCCCCACGGCACCCTCCGCGCGCGTATGCGCGATGACCCCGAGGTTCTTCGTGCGGACCACGACGTTCAGGCGGTCGATCGTCTGTCGGGAGAGTTTCGTGAAGAGGCGGTCCGAAACGAGCAGGGCCTTGGCCTCCGAATGTTCGATGATCATGTCGAGTTCTCCTCGCCCGAGAAGTCCGGAAGGATCGGCACGGCAATCATGCCGGCCGAGGTAATGGCGAAATAGCAGACGCCCCAGTGCGGCATGTTGCTGCTCAGCAGGGCGACCTTGTCCCGGGACGAAGCCCCGACGTGGTCAGGGATCTCCTGAACCCGGACTATGCGGCGGCCCACCTCGGCATAAGTCACGTCTTCGCCGTCGAACATCGAGTAGGCGATCCGGGACGCAAACTTCTCCACGCTGTTGCGGACCAGTCCGTAAAGTGTATTGATAGTCATGTCGTGTCTCTTTTTACCGGTTGTTATAACAACGCGATATTTGCCGCAAAATTACAATTTCCGCCCAAAAACACTATTTTTGGCGTAAATTATCACGATGCTCGACTATTCGAATATCAAAAGGCTTGCGGCACGGATCGGATTCGATCTTTGGCCCCTGCCGCCACCTGGCCGAAGGCGAAGCCCGGTTCCGGGAGTGGATCGCCCGAGGATACCAGTCGTCGCTGGAATACCTCGAACGCAATACGGAGAAGCGTTTCGATCCCGGCAAAGGCGGTCGACGGAGCCCGCACGGCCGTGGTCTGTGCCGTGGGGTACAAGAACGCGGTAAAGCGACGGATACCCCGACGGGCATCGGACCGTCGCCTCCTACGCCTGCGCCGAGGACTACCATGCGGTGATGCGACGAATGCTCCGACAGCTCTTCGAGGCGGTGCGCGAGGCGTCGCCCGAGGTCCGCGGCCGCGCCTTCGTCGACACGGCACCCTGACCGAAAAGCACTGGCCGTAGAGGCCGGACTGGGGTGGATCGGACGGCAGTCGCTGCTCGTCACGCCGCAATTCGGGAGTTTCGTCGTCCTGGGCGAGGCTGATCCTTACCGAAGAGGCCGACCGCTACGATGCACCCTTCGCCGGATCGCGGTGCGGGAGCGCCGCGCCTGCGTGGAGAGCCTGCCCCACGGGGGGCCGTCATGCCCGGACGCGGGGATCGACACCGCACGCTGCATCTCCTGCCACACCGTCGAACGCAGACCCGACACCGGAATCGGACTCGACGGCTGGATCTTCGGCTGCGATGCCTGCCAGAGCCTGCTGCCCCTGGAACCGCCGCGCCCGCAACACCGCAACCGGGCCTTCGACCCGCTGTTCGATCCGCGGAAGATGGATGCCGCCGCATGGCGGGCGATGGACGAGAAGCAGTTCGGGGGAGTTGTGCGGACGAACACCCCTCACACGCAGCGGTCTGGAGCGCATCCGCGGAAATATCGAAGCACCCCGAGCCGACACCGGAATCGGCGAGAGGTCCTAAAACATGGCGAGCGGCGTGGAATGGTTCCACGCCGCTCGCCGAAACGGGATCACTCCTCGCTGGCAACGGACCGGAAGCCCGAAGCCCCGCGGATCGGAGAAGCATTCGTAAACCGTGGCCGAGGTCAGTCCGAAGGTCCACGCCCCGAACGAATCGGACGGCGCGGGCGAACTCGTCCAGTAATACCCCGACGGCGAGAAGAAAAAGGCACCGTATTCGTCGTAGCGATACCCCCACACCCGGATAGTAGGTCGTCGACGAACCGTCGTAGAAGCAGTTACAGCCCTGGACAAACGAACCCGAAACCTCCGTCGTACCGCTCGACACCGGGCCGTGGCCCCGTCTGCGTGAAGGCGCTGAAGACGTACGGATGCGGGACCTTCCACCCCGGCGGGCAGGGATCGAACAGGGTCTTGGTCGTCTCCTGTCCGACGGTCGTGCCGTTCGGATTCCCCCACAGCGAATTGTTGCGGTAGTCCGCAGTCGTTCCCTGGCCCCCGCCCCAGTACCAGTCGTAGGAGGAGGCCGAAATGGTGGCGATAAAGGTGTCGGGGTGCGCCGTGGCGTACCACGTGTTGCCCGTATAGCCGACGTACTGCCCCGGCGAACCGTCGTCTGACCGCCGTCCACTCCGAAAGGTAATTATAGGGATTGCTGTCGGCGTCGTAGACCACGTCGCCCCACGGAAGGGATCCTTCCGCCCCCACTGGAACAGCGACGCACGGAACGACCGCGCATAGGGGCCCGTCCTCCTTGTAGATGGCCCCCAGGTTGCGGTCCATCATCTGCGCCGAACCCGCCCCGTAGGCCGTCTCGTAGGTCGAATACATCGTATAGGTCTCCCGCCGCAGCCTGCAGCTCCTCGTTTGTCCGGTCCGTCACCCAGATGTGCCAGGGGCCCACAGCGCCTCGTCCGACGAAGCGTCGGCATAGAGTCCGATCACCGCATTCCCGCCCAGTTCGGTGGGACGCCCGTCAGCGCGAAGGTGATCTCTCCGTCGGCATAGAAGATGCCCCCGGCTCGATCAGCCACGGCTGGCTCTGCCACAACAGTTTTCGCATATCCCCCGCCCGTGTTCTCGGCCGACAGCGTGCGTCCTCGTAGCGCTGCACGGCCGCCTGAAGGTCGTCCCGTAATGACGCCGTTCCCGGCGACCGTCGCATCGAACGAATAGCTCTGCGAAGGGGGTTGAAACCACGTAGCAGTTTGCCGTCTCGCCCGACGTCGAGGGCTGACGGTCGGACCGGTCGCCGTACCCGTCGACACCTCCTGCGTGATGACCGGCATCTGGGCCGCCGAAATCACGATCCCCGGCATCGACCACGTCGACGTATAGCCGTCCGTCGTGCTCACCACCACGTAGACCACGCCGCTGCCCTGCGAATAGTCCGCCGGATTGACCGTCAGGTAGGCCGTCACGGGCTCCGTTCCGAGCGTCGGCGGCTCCGAAAAGGTCACCCCGCAATAGTTGATCTGTGCGGCACCGCCCGCGTAGGAGGCCGTCGCGGCGTTCGACGACGTGAGGTCGAACGTGAAACTGCCCGCCATGTTCGCCGTGCCGGCCACCGTTCCCGACGAGGAGACCGTTGCGGCATCCGTCCCGAAAGAGCATCACCGACTCGACGCTCTTCCCGGCCATCGCCCCCGAACCCGTGAGGTCGACCTCCACCACCGCAAAGGCGTGGCTGAAGGTCAGCGGCCCGAAATCGCCCGTGGTGCTCGTCACGGCGCCGGCCACCAGGAAGTCGTTGGTTCCCAGGTGGGAGGAGTCGCCCGACGAGGATTGCGTCTGTTGCGTGGCGAGCGTGAAAGAGACGCTCGACGCACTCGACGCCCCGGTCTCCCGAGTAGGGGTAATAGGCGTAGAGCGTATAGGAGGCAGCGCCCTCGGTCAGCGTAATCTCCCCGCTGAACGTACCGCTGGCAGCCGCCTCCGTACCCTCGAAGGTCAGCGGGGTGTTGGTGGTCGTGAAGGTATCGCCGCTCTCAACGTAGACTCCGATCCGGTCGCCGGGGCTCCACTGCACGTTATAACCGTCCGGCGCCAGTTGGGTACGGGTTTCCGAGGCGTTGGCCTCGATGCGGATTTGGCGTGTGACCAGTTGCTGCGGGGCCGCATCTGCGGTCCGGTCCGTGGTGCAGGCACACGGCAGCCCGCACACGACCACGGCAGCAATCAATCGTCCGATCATCCCCTTACTCCTCCCGGTCGAAACCTTCGATATCGCCATCCACCGAAGAGACGGCGAAGCCTCGTTCAAGGCAGATCTCCAGGACCTCGACTTCGGGGCTTATGTACGTTTGTTTTCCATGATTCCAGTAGATTAGAGAACCGGCATCAGGTTCGCACATATCGTACCAAAGTATCGTTCGACCGTTCCAGCGGGCACAAAACAGCCTCGGCGCAATGGCCGAGGCTGTTTTTCTCAGACTGATCGGGACCGATTACTTCTGCAGTTCGGCAAGGGCAGCCTTGGCATTCTCGGCAGCCGGACCGGCGGTCACCTTCTGGAAGGCGGCGATGGCCTGAGCCTTCATCTCCTTTGGCGTTATAGGCGGCACCCAGCAGGTAGTACATGAGGCTCTTGTCCTCCTCGTCGACCTGTGCATCGGCGGCAGCCTGGCCCAGTTCGATCACCTTGGCGTAGTCCTTCTTGCCGGAGTAGGCCTGCAGGCGCACGTTCTGGAAGAGGGCGCTCGCCGGATTCTTGGCCAACTGGGCGTCGGCCATCGCGATGATGCCGTCGAAATCACCGGCACCCTGCATCTCGGCCACCTTGTTGTTCGTATAGAGGGCCATCATCTCCTTGGCCTTGGCTACGTCCTCGGCATATTTCGGGTGCGTCTTGGCGGCAATGGCCTCGTAGATGTCCATACCCTTCTCGTACTCGCCCATCTCGCAGTAGCTCATGGCGAGGTTCAGCGCCATCGCGGTATTGTCCGGGTCGGCCTTGTAGCCCTTCTCGAAGATCCCGGCAGCGGTCTTGTCGTCCTTGTTGTTGAAGGCGTCACCACCCTGGATCTGGTAGATCTTGGCCACCCAGCCGTTCGACTTCGACATCTGCGTCATGTCACCGTAGAGCTCGGCCAGCTCCGCCGATTTGGAGAAATTCTTCAGCGCCTCGTCGTAGTTCTGGCTTTGATGGCCGCACCGCCCAGATAGTAGTAGCATTTGGGGAGCGTAGCCTTGGCGGTTGCCACCTGCGAAGCCACCTCTTCGTTGTCGATACCCAGATCGATCACCTGCTCGAACTTGGCTGCAGCACCGGCGAAATCCTTGGCGTTGAACGCCGCTCCGGCTTCGTTGAAGATTGTCGTAACATCCTGAGCCGAAAGCGTGAGAGCAGCCATCAGCGCCACGGCCGAAACAAAGATCTTTTTCATGCTTTTCCTATTCTTTTTGTTGAGTTTGTGCGATCGTGCGCCCCTTGCGGGGTACGTTGGGGACAAAAAAATACGAAAAAAATCCACTTTTGCCAAATCTAATTCCGCAAACCCGCGAAAAAGCTCGTCATCAACGACTCGCATTCCGCAGCCAGTACGCCGCGCGTCACCGTGGTTTTCGGATGGAAGACCGTCTCGCTGTAGCGCCGATAACCCTTCTTGGGATCGTCGGCCCCCACACCACGCGGCTCACCTGCGCCCATCCGATCGCCCCGGCGCACATGATGCACGGCTCGACGGTGACGTACAACGTACACCGTTGCAGGTACTTGCCCCCGAGCGTCGCGGCAGCGGCCGTGAGGGCCTGCATCTCGGCGTGGGCCGTGGGGTCGGCCAGGGTTTCGACGAGGTTATGCCCCCGCCCGATCACCGCACCGCCGGCCACGACGACCGCCCCGATGGGCACCTCCTGCTGATCCAACGCTTTGCGGGCCTCGTTTAGTGCAAGACGCATGAATTTTTCATCGATTTGTTGCTGGTCCATGTCGATTTTTCGACAAAAAACGCGATTTTTTCCCCCTTCGGATTTCCAAATCCCCGACCCGCCGGAATCCCGACAAGGGCCCCGAATCCCCGAATTTTTTCACCCGCACGGCCCCCGATCCGCAAAAGTTATGGAAAAAAGTTATTAACTTTGCGGGTTACTAAGGACAAACAAACCTTCAAACCATGTACAGAACGCATACTTGCGGGTGCCTGCGCGCCTGCAACGTCCACGAAACGGTCACCCTGGCCGGTTGGGTGCAGAAGATCCGCAACCTCGGGGCCATGACCTTCATCGACCTGCGCGACCGCTACGGCCTGACGCAGATCGTCGTCGAGGAGCACTCCCCGGCCGAAGCCCGCGAAACCGCTGCCCGCCTCGGCCGCGAATGGGTCATCCAGGTCGTCGGCAAAGTCGTCGAGCGGCAGTCGAAAAACCCCAAAATGCCGACGGGCGCCATCGAAGTCTCGGCCCGCCGCATCACGGTGCTCCACGAGGCCGAGGTCCCGCCCTTCACCATCGAGGAGGTCTCGGACGGCGGCGATGACCTGCGCATGAAGTACCGCTACCTCGACCTGCGGCGCCCGCCCCTGCAGCGCAACCTGATCCTGCGGCACAAAATGGCCCAGGAGATCCGCCGCTTCCTCTCCGACGAGGGTTTCCTGGAGATCGAGACCCCCATCTGGTCGCCTCGACCCCCGAGGGTGCCCGCGACTTCGTCGTGCCGAGCCGCATGAACCCCAACCAGTTCTACGCCCTGCCGCAGTCGCCGCAGACGCTCAAGCAGCTGCTCATGGTCGCCGGTTATGACCGTATTTCCAGATCGTGCGCTGCTTCCGCGACGAGGACCTGCGGGCCGACCGCCAGCCCGAGTTCACGCAGATCGACTGCGAGATGTCGTTCGTCGAACAGGAAGACGTGCTGGAGATCTTCGAGCGCTGGGCCAAGCACATGTTCCGCGAGGTGCTCGGCGTCGGAGTTCAACGAGCCGCTGCGCCGGATGCCGTGGATCGAAGCCATGGAGAAGTACGGTTCGACAAGCCCGACCTGCGCTTCGGCATGGAGTTCGCCGATCTGACCGACCTGGCCAAGGGACACGGATTCTCCGTCTTCGACGATGCGGAGTACATCACCGGATTCGCCGCCACGGGATGCGCCACCTACACGCGCAAGCAGATCGACGCCCTGACCGGAGTTCGTCAAGCGGCCCGCAGGTGGGTGCCAAGGGGCTCATCTGGATCCGTCTGGAGGCCGAGGGTGCCGTGAAGTCCTCGATCGACAAGTTCTTCGCGCCCGAGGAGGTGCGGCCCTGGCCGAGCGCTGCGGCGCCAAGGCCGGCGACATGGTCTTCATCCTCTGCGGCAAGAAGTTCAAGGCCCTCACGCAGCTCTGCGCCCTGCGTCTCGAAGTGGCGCAGCAGTTGGGGTTGCGCGACCCGCAAGAAGTTCGCTCCGCTGTGGGTTGTCGACTTCCCGCTCTTCGAGTGGGACGAGGAGACGCAGCGCTACTACGCCATGCACCACCCCTTCACCTCGCCCAAACCCGAGGACGTGCAGTACCTCAAGAGCGACCCGGGACGCGTGCGCGCCAATGCCTACGACTTCGTCTGCAACGGTACGGAGCTCGGCGGCGGCTCGATCCGTATCCACGACCAGCAGCTCCAGGCGCAGATGTTCGAATGCCTGGGCTTCACGCCCGAGGCGGCCGCGCAGGAGCACTTCGGCTTCCTGATGAACGCCTTCAAGTACGGAGCACCCCCTCACGGCGGTCTGGCCTTCGGATTCGACCGTCTGTGCTCGCTCTTCGGCGGCTCGGACTCGATCCGCGACTACATTGCTTTCCCCTGAAGAACAACGCCGGCCGCGACGTGATGCTCGACGCTCCGGGTTACATCGACCAGGCCCAGTTGGACGAGCTCTGCCTCGACCTGCGCAAGCCCGAGGCATAAGGATAAAGCCACCGACAAAGGAATCGGCCCCCGCGAAAGGGCCGATTCTTTATATTCAGCGGCCTGCGTAAAGTCTGCGCGCCCACTCATCGCCGCATCGGGTTCGAGGACCTCCCAGGGCGGCGGATAATCCCGGGTAGATGAAGGGGCATTTCGGCATCGTTGAAGCGCCGCGTCAGCCGGGCCCGCAGCTCCAGACACTCCACCAGTTGTTTCACCCGCCGTCGGCCGCAGAAGCGCACCATGCGGTCGAGCAGGCGCCCGGCCTCCTCGTCGAGCGATTCGAGCAGGTCGAACGTCCCGTCGCGCATATAACCGGTATTCAGGTCCCGAACTTTTTCGGGCCCCTGGGCCGCGTAGGAGGAGAGCACCTCGCCGAGCAGCTCCGATTGCAGGTCGGTCACACGGCAGGAACTCCTGTTCAGCCAAATCGAATTGTAGGACAGTTGCCGGTCGCATCCCGTCAGAAACAGCACCGTCAGGAGCGCTCCCCAAACCGGGGAAAAGATTTGCCGTTTTTTCATAAAAAAAGCACGGGTCAGTTACTTACCGGCTGACAAGGTACGGCAATACCCGCAAAATACGATAAATAAAAAGCCCGCGCAACCGCGCGAGCATCACATTTATCGTTCCCTATTTTGCGAAAATTTGGTCTTTTTGTCAGCAGGAACAATAACGTAACGCTTACGTTAAACAAAATGTCATGCGGCGGATGCACCCGCCCACAAGGCAAAGATAGCGGTTTTTGGAGAAGAATCAAAAAAATAATCAAAGCGGAGAACCGGATCGGAAACCTTTTGGCCTCCCTTCGCCCACAAAACCCGCCTCTAGGGCGGGCCCCTTTAAGAAAGGGGTTTTATGGGCTGCTGAACCTTAGCAGTTTCCGAAGCCTTTATCCGCATACGACCGCCGCTCTAAGAGACCCGTCATTCCCCGCTTGACGGGGAATCCAGTTTTGCGCGACGCTGGATTTCCGCCTCAAGGCGGAAATGACCGGTCTAAGAGACCGGTTTTGTGGGCTGCGGAACCTTATTGGGGTTTCCGAAGCCTTTACCCGCGTCGTTTGGTGTCCGCCGCACTTTGCTTTTCGCGGAAAGAGGACGCAGGGCAGGCGGAGCGACAAGAAACGGGGCCGGTTTGCTTGCAAACCCGCGTCAGGCGCCCGTTTCCGCACCGCCAAACTGCGGCCCCGGGAAAAGCAACTTGCGGCTGAGTTTTGGGTACCTTTTGCCATCAAAAGTGTACAAAAATCTGCAACCGGAACGGTTGCCGTTATGGCGCTTTTGCCGGCAAAAGCGCCGCAAAACGGACTGGGCACGATGAAAAACCGGGAAAACGCGGCCTAACATTGGCGCCGGGCGACTATTCGCGGGTTTGCAAGCAAACCGTCCCCGGCGCTCGCATTTTTAGTCCGCATCTTCCTTTCGATTTTTTCATCAAGCCGGAGATTCCCCACCCCGCACAAACCTCCCTATAAAAAAGCGGTTCAGCGCTCCCTTGTCCTCGTCATTCCGCGAAAAGCGGGAATCCAGTTCTTGCACGATAATGGATTCCCCGTCCAAGCGGGAATGACCGGTTTTTTAAACCGGCGGTTCTTAACCGCCCGCCTAAAAGGCGGGTTTTGTGGGCTGCGGGACCTTCGATGGGTTTCAGATGGCTGAACCGCGTCGTTTGGCGTCCGCCGCACTCCTCGATTTTCGCGGAAAAGAATCTTCGAATTCCGAGCGCCCGGAACGGGAGGCTGGAAAGGCCTGATCTTCCTGCACCCGCTCAACTCAACCCGTCGGCAACTCCCCGCTGAAGGCGACGTGCGGATGGTTTTGGCGCCACCTTTTGACAGCAAAGGTGGCTACTGGATTCCCGCTTTCGCGGAATGACCCCTTTAAGAAAGGGAATTTTCGCTATCTTTACGGCGTAAAAAATCTTCCAAGCCATGTCCAATACCCCTCTGGCGGAACGCCTGCGCCCCAAAACCATCGACGAATACATCGGACAAGAGCACCTCGTGGGCCCGAACGGCGTCTTCCGCAAGTTCTTCGAGACGGGCAACGTCCCCTCGTTTATCCTCTGGGGTCCCCGGGCGTGGGCAAACGACGCTGGCGAAGATCGTCGCCTCGCAGCTCGAACGCCCCTTCTTTACCCTTTCGGCCGTCACTTCCGGCGTCAAGGAGGTGCGCGAGGTGATCGAGTCGGCCCGCAAGCGCCGCTTCTTCGACCAGCGGCCGCCGTTCCTGTTCATCGGCGAGATCCACCGTTTCAATAAGGCGCAGCAGGATTCGCTGCTCGGGGCCGTCGAGCAGGGTATCGTAACGCTCATCGGCGCGACGACCGAGAACCCCTCGTTCGAGGTGATCTCGCCGCTGTTGAGCCGCTGTCAGGTCTACATCCTCCGCCCGATGGAGGACAAGCGACCTGCAGACGCTGCTGGACCGCGCCCTGCGCACCGATCGAACTGCGCGAACGCGAAATCGAAGTCCGGGAGACCGGGGGCGCTCTTCCGCTTCTCGGGAGGCGACGCCCGCAAACTGCTCAACATCCTCGACATCCTCGCGGGGGCGACCGACGGCAAACTGACCATCACCGACCAATACGTGCAGGACTGCCTGCAGCAGAAAACATCGCCCTCTACGACAAGAACGGCGAGCAGCATTACGACGTCATCTCGGCCTTCATCAAGTCGGTGCGGGGCAGCGACCCCAATGCGGCGATCTACTACCTGGCGCGGATGCTCGCCGGGGCGAGGAGCCGCGGTTCATAGCCCGGCGGCTGGTGATCCTCGCGGCGGAGGACATCGGACTGGCGAACCCCAACGCGCTGCTGCTGGCCAACGCCTGCTTCGACACGGTGCACAAGATCGGCATGCCCGAGGCGCGCATCACGCTGGCCGAAACGACCATCTACCTGGCCACCTCGGCCAAGAGCAACTCGGCCTACATGGCCATCAACAAGGCCCTCGCGCTGGTCGAGCGACACGACGAACCGTCCCGTGCCGCTGCACCTGCGCAACGCCCCGACCAAACTCATGAAACAGGCCGGCTACTCCGACGGCTACAAGTACGCCCACGATTACGAGGGACACTTTGCCGAACTGGAGTTCCTGCCCGAATCGCTCGGGGGACGAAGTTCTACGAACCCGACACCCAGAACGCCGCCGAGGCCAAGATTGCCGAACGCATCGCCCGCCTCTGGAAAGACAAATACAAATAACAGCCGGGGCAGGTACCGCGGCAAAGGCAGCCGGAAACCCGGCAAACGACACATATGAAAAAAGATAGGGATCATCTCCGATACGCACGGGACGTTCGACGAACGATTCCCGTTAAATTTCTGAAGGATGTGGACGAGATCTGGCACGCCGGCGACATCGGCTCGCTCGACGTGGCCGACCGCATCGCCGCGTTCAAACAAGATTACCCCCCATGCGCGCCGTCTGCGGCAACATCGACGGCGCGTGACCCGGCGGGTCTATCCCCCTTTCTCTCGTTCGAGTGCGAGGGGTTCGGGTGTTGATGACCCACATCGGCGGCTGCCATTACGACCCGCGCGCCGTACAGCAGATTCAGGCCCTGCATCCCAAACTCTTCATCGCGGGGCATTCGCACATCCTCAAGGTGATGTACGATCCCGTCTACGAATTGCTGGCCGTCAATCCCGGAGCCGCCGGGGGAACAGTTCGGATTCCACAAAGGTCCAGGACCGCCATCCGGCTGACGTTCGACGCCGGAGAGATGCACGACATGGAGGTCGGGGAATGGCCCGGCGGCTCAGTCAGATAGCCATTCCGGGAAGAGTTCGGTTCCAAAAATGAACAATATCGCTCGCATTACGCAACACAAGCGTCCGTCCGTTAGTTGGGCGAATTCTAACGACGACGCAACATGCAACCGAAAATCTCTAAGACGCTGGAGGGCATCATCGCCCGGGCGGCATTCAACACGACGAAGGCGGGAATGACGCATTCGCTCAAGGACTTCCTCACGCTGGAACTGCTGCGCGAAGAGGGATCCCTGGCCTACCAGCTGCTTGCCTCCCGGCTCAAGGACTGGGAGCTTTATCAGGTGCGCCTGCGCATCGAACGCGATCCGCGCAGCGCCAAACAGCAGGAGACCCGGTCGCCCGAGGAGTATTACCGCGACTTCACCGAAGAGCTGCTCGCAACCGGGCGTCGCCCGGAGCATCATCCACGGCCCCACGCGCCCTGGCCATCATCAGCGACCGCTCGACGGCGACCGCCCGCGTACTGGAGATGTACGGCGTGACGGCCGACAGCGTGTCGACCTGCAAAAATTCGCCGTGGGCGACGACTTCCGCACCGAAGGTTCACATGCTCGACTTCGGCGAGGAGAACAGGAACGAGGAAAAAGGCCCGGCCCACCTGCTGGACAAGTTCGGCGTGGATCCTCACGCGTCTGGCCCGCGAGGGAAGATCGAGACGAGATCCACACCATCATCGGTGCGGGATCGGCGGCGGGGACGATGGATGCTGCCAATATCCTCAAGCCGGCCTTGGCGCGAGGCATGATGCAATGTATCGGTGCCACGACGCTCGACGAATATCGCAAGTCGATCGAGAAGGACGGCGCGCTGGAGCGTAGATTCCAGAAGGTGATCGTCGAACCGACCACGACGGAGGAGACGCTGCAGATTCTGAAGAATATCAAGGACCGCTACGAGCACCATCATCAGGTGACGTATTCTGACGAGGTGCTCCAGTTGATCGTGAAACTCACGGACCGCTACGTCTCGGACCGCTTTTTCCCCGACAAGGCCATCGACATCGCGCGCACCATCCGCCGTTCGCGCGCCGGACTGAAGGACGAAAACCGCCCCATCGGCGTCTTCCTCTTCGTCGGGGCCCACGGGCGTCGGCAAGACGCTGCTGGCCAAGGAGGTGTCGAAATGGCTGTTCGACGAGCGGCCGCGGGCTGATCCGGATCGACATGAGCGAATACGGCGAAAAACACAACGTGGCGCGCCTGATCGGCTCGCCCCCGGGATACGTCGGTTACGGCGAAGGAGGCCAGTTAACGAGGCCGTGCGTCGTCAGCCCTACGCCGTGGTGCTCTTCGACGAGATCGAGAAGGCCCATCCCGAGGTCTTCAACGCCATGTTGCAGATCTTCGACGAGGGCACCTCACCGACGGTTCGGGACGCAAGGTCGACTTCCGGAACACGATCATCATTATGACCTCGAACGTCGGATCGAAGGCCGCGGTCCGGCGCCCGGTGCAGGTGGGCTACCACCACGGTCTCAAAACAGGCCGCCCTCGACCGCGGCGCCCGCAAAGCGAATACCGGAAGGCCCTGGAGCAGACCTTCACGCCGGAGTTCCTCAACCGCATCGACGACATCGTGCTGTTCCGCGCGCTGGACGATCGCCGACGTGAGCGGATCGTCGATCTGGAGCTCCAGGGACTGCTCCGACGGGCACCGACCGGCCTCGGGTACAAGCATGCGCATTACCGACGGAGCCCGGCGCCGTCTGGCCTCGATGGGCTACGAAGCCCGCTACGGCGTACGGGCCCTCAAACGCACGCTGGCCGGACCAGGTCGAGGAGCCCCTATCGGCCCTGATTATCGACGGCGGCTCCCCCGCGGGCGACACGGTCGTCGTCGAATCGGACCGTGCCCGCGGGCGTCCGCCTGCGCGTGGCCTGATCCCGCGGCAGGGCCGAAAATACCCGCAGAAACCGGTCCCGCACTTCCGGAAAACCGCAAAGAGACTTTTTCCTTCGGAAAGAGCACTCTTGCGGTTATTCGTTCCAAAAATTAGTACCTTTACCGTCCGAACCGAAAACATGTACAGTTTCTCCCATACAAAGACAATACCGCGCCAATTTGCGGCTGGCGCTGCCCATCGTGCTGACCCAGGTGGGACAGATCCTCACGCAGGTCGCCGACAACCTCATGGTCGGCCGCTACGGCGGCGGCGACCCCACGCCGCTGGCCGCCGTATCGTTCGGCGGCACGGTCTTCTTCATCCTCTTCATCGCCTCGATCGGCATCGCCATCGGCATGACCCCGCTCGTCGGGGAGCATTTCGCCCGCGGCGAACGCGGCAGGCCGCAGGACTGCTCCAGAACGGAATTCTCTTCTACGGATTTCTCGGTTGGTCATGGCCGCCGTGCAGTACGCCATCATCCCCTGATGTATCCACCTCCGACAACCGCTGGAGGTGGTCGAGATGGCCATCCCCTACTACCGGATGCTCGTCTTCAGCATGCCCTTTCGTGATGCTCTTCTTCGCCTTCAAGCAGTTCCTCGAAGGGGTCGGCAACACGAACGTCGAGATGTTCGCCACGATCCTTGCGAACGCCGCCAACATCGGCTTCAACGCCCCCTGTTCATCTACGGCACTGGGGAATGTCCGAAATGGGCGCCGAAGGGGCCGGTCTGGACACTGCTTTCGCGCGTCCTGGCCACCGTGCTGATCGTCGGCTACTTCATGCCACCGGAAGGTACCGCCGCTACCTCGACGGATTCTCGCTCGGCGTGCTCTCGGCGGCGGTCGTCCGACGCCTGACCCACATGGGGCTGCCGATCGCCCTGCAGATGTTCCTCGAAGCTTCGGCCTTTGTCGGAACGGGGATCATGATGGGATGGTTCGGGGCCGGTGGCCATGAGCGCCAACCAGATCGCCATGACGCTCGGAAACTGCGCCTTCATGATCGTCATGTCAATCGGTGCGGCCACGACGATCCGCGTGTCGCACTGCTACGGCGTCGCGCGACATCAGCCAGCTGACCCTCGCGGCCCAGGGCCTCCTACCACCTCGTGTTGGCCTGGAATGCCTTGGCCGCCCTGGTCTTCATCTCCCTGCGCCACCTGATCCCGACCTCTTCACCTCGAATGCCGAGGTCATCGCCATCGCATCGCAACTCCTGGCTTTCGCCGCCCTGTACCAACTCTCGGACGGCATTCAGAACGTTTCGGTGGGGATTCTGCGCGGCATACAGGACGTCGGATCATCATGCCGATCGCCCTGGTCTCCTACTGGCTGCTGAACCTGCCGGTCGGCTACCTGCTGGGATTCACGCTCGGCATGGGCCCTCGGGACTCTACGTCGGGTTCACCTTCGGGTTGTCGACCGCCGCCCTGCTGATGATCCTGCGCATCCGGCGCAGCGTGCGACGGCTCTACGCGGTGAAATAAAAATTTTTTCGTATCTTTACGCAAATTATGCCCGAAATGGAGATCGAAAAACAACATAACAAAAAACGCCTGCCGACCCGAAGTGGGCCGCGGCTGCGCCTTCTGCGAGGGAGGCCCCGAACCCGAAGCCAGGCTCTGCGACGGATGCTTCAAACTGCACGAAACCCCCTGGCTCGAAGAGTTTCCCGTCAACGAACCCTCGGAGATCGTCGAGGTGCGTTTCAAGAACACCCGCCGTTCGTTCTACCAGAACGTCAATCAACCTCGACCTCAAACGCGGCGACATCGTCGCCGTGGAGGCTTCGCCGGGGCACGACATCGGCATCGTCTCGCTTACGGGCGACATCGTGGCGCGCCAGATGCGCCGCACGGGATTCAACCCCTACAACGGCGAATACAAGAAGATCTACCGCAAGGCCAAGCCCTACGATATCGAAAAGTGGCAGGAGGCCATCGCGCTGGAGCACGAGACGATGATCGCCTCGCGGCAGATCGCCGCCGAGATGGGCCTCAACATGAAGATCGGCGACGTGGAGTATCAGGGCGACAAGATCAAGGCCATCTTCTACTACATCGCCGACGAACGCGTGGATTTCCGCGAGTTGATCAAGGTCTTCGCCGAACGGTTCCACATCCGCATCGAGATGAAGCAGATCGGCGCCCGCCAGGAGGCCGGCCGCATCGGCGGACTGGGAGCCTGCGGACGCGAGCTGTGCTGCGCCTCGTGGATGTCGAGCTTCTCGAGCGTTACGACCGGAGCGGCGCGCGCAGGACATTTCGCTCAATCCCCCAGAAGCTGGCCGGACAGTGCTCGAAGCTCAAGTGCTGCATGATGTACGAATACGACACCTATGTCGACGCCCGCAAGGAGTTCCCGCGCCTGCGCGAACCGCTCCAGGCCGCCGAAGGCGAATGGTTCTGCGTCAAGAGCGACGTGCTGGCCGGAACGATGACCTTCTCGTCGTCGAAGGAGGCGATGGTCAATACGTCACGACGCTCCCCGTGGCGCGCGTCAAGGAGATTCTGGCGCTGAACCGTCAGGGCAAGAAGGCCGAGCAGCTGCAGTATGCCGAGGCATACGCCCGAGATCGAGGAGCCCACCTACCGTTCCGAAGAGGACAGCATCACGCTTCGACCAGGCAAAACGCCGCAAGCGGGGCGGCCGCAACCGCAACCGAAAAACGGCGAGACAGGGTGCCGCAGCCGGCCAGAATGGCCCCGGAAACGAGTCGCGGCAGGGACGCGCGGGCAACGATTCCCGGCCAAGAACGATACCGCAGCGAAGGGCGACTAAACCGCGGCAAAAAAAGACGGAGACAGCACGTCCCCACGCGAAGGCAAACGGCGAAATGGCGCAACGCGCCGCAACAACGAGCGGACGAACAGCGGCGAGGGCTCAAGAACCGGCAACGGCGAAGGCCGCCGTCAGGAGAACGGACGTTCGGGCCCGCGAGAACCGGGGCGAAACCGGAAAACGGCAACCGGGAAAACCGGCCCGCGGAAACGGGACCCCGGGGCGGAGAACCCGGCAGGCAGCGGCGATACACACGCGCGAACGGTCTGAAAAGGTTCGGAGGGGCCGCAACCGCCGCCGCAACCGCCGCCGGCGGAAACAACGGCAGCAACGGCAATCGCAACGGTGAGCCCGGGAGAAGAAGGGCGGCAACAACAATCCGGCTCCGCAAAACGACTGATCCGCAACATGGAGATCAAACGGCTCATCGGCGCACTGGTTCCTGGCAGGGCGGGTCTTCACGGCCGGAGGCTGCGCGCGCAGACCGGCCGGTCGTACGCCGCGGATGTCGATCCGCAGGGATGGCGCACAGGCGCCGTTCTCACCCTGCCCAACGAAGACACCCTCGCGAAATACGATCTGGAACTCTTTCTGCGCTGCAACGACCGTTTTGCCGAAGATACGCTGACGCTGCGCGTCGAGACGATTACGCCCGACTCGCTGCGCTACGGAGAATTTTTCTGCATTCCGTTTCCACAGACCCACACCCCCGCAGCCGTCGCACGCGAAGCGAAACAGCTCTACCGCCGCCGGGTACTTTTCGGACAACGCGGCAGCTACCGCCTGATCCTCACCCCGACCCGACCCGTACGGGGCGTTGAAGCCGTCGGCGCCACCCTGCAGCAGACACCCTGACAGAAGAACAAAAACCGCAAGGGCCGGTATCCGCACCGTGAGCAAATCGAAGGATTCCCGCGCCCGATCCATACAAGAGACCCCGCAACATGGGAAAAAGACAAACTCCGCAAGTTCCGCGAAAACCTCACCTTCGCCTGCTTCGTACAACCCGAGTTCGACGAAGTATTCCGCCAGGACCACCCCCTGAAAGGGGCACTGGCACGAGGCATTCTTCCACAACGACCGCCCGATCGTCCTCGAACTGGGATGCGGCAAGGGCGAATACACCGTGGCGCTGGCCGAACGCGACCCCTCGCGCAACTACCTGGGCATCGACATCAAGGGCGCCCGCATGTGGCGCGGCGCCAAAACGGCGACCGAACGCGGCATGGCGAACGTCGGCTTCCTGCGCACACGCATCGAGTTTATCAACAGCCTCTTCGCCGAAGGCAGGTCGCCGAATCTGGATCACCTTCCCGATCCGCAACTCAAGACCCGCCGGGCCAAAAACGACTCACCTCGCCGCTCTTCCTCGAATACTACGCCCGGCTGCTGCGGCCCGACGGCCTCATCCACCTCAAAACCGATTCGAAACACCTCTATGCCTACACCAACAAGGTGATCCGCCATTTCGGACTTCCGTGCGAGCGTCTCGAGGCGACATCTACGGTTCGGGATACGCCGACGAGGTGTTGTCGGTGAAGACCGCCTACGAGGAGCGTTTTCTCGGCATGGGGCTGCCGATCACCTATATCCGCTTCCGCCTCGACGGGCAGCGCGACTTCCCCTGGTTCGACTGGGAGGAGGACGAAAACTCGAAAAGGATGCCGAAGAGAACGAAAGACCGGACGTTGAGTCCGGTCTTTTCGTTTTCAAGGTGGCGTTCGCAGGCTCTCACCCAACTCCAGGAGTGCCATAATCCGGCGGGCGAGTTCCGTATTGTCCATTACGCCGGTAATGCGGTCGGCCCCCGTGCCATAGAGATAAACGGGAACCATCGTAGCCGAGTGGTTGCCGGTCGAGAGCGTAATCGACGCCACCGTCGGGACGGTGAAGTCCTCCTCGCAACTCGGAATCGAAAGACCGCCGGTTTTTCATGATCGGCCGTCGACAACCAGCGTTCCGGGCGTACGGTCGGCGCCTCCATCGCTGCAGCCACCGTCCGATCGAAGTCCCGCAACTCGGCCTGCATCCACGCGGCATCGTTCGCATGTCCGGCCAGTCGATCTGCGATCCCTCGACCATCAAGAAAGCCACGGTCGCGTCAGGGCAGCCTCACCCGACAGGATCCGCAGGGCGCAGGCGGGCGCCCGCGGCAGGAAATCACCACGTCCGGGGGGCTGCCGGAAGGGCTCCGTCCGCCACGACGCACAACACGCGTCCGCGGGTCAGCGTGTCCGCCTCCGCGAGCGAGTCGGCAAACCAGATACCCGCGCCGGCGAAAGGCGTCCAGATAGCTGCCGCCCGCGGGGCACTCCTCCGCAAGCGTCTTGCGGCCACCCCCGAACAGCACATCGACGCCGCTCGCCAACAAATCGCGGGTGATGGATAACGTATCGTTCCGGTCCGGCACATGGGCGTAGAAGGCCGCCGGTGTGGCGTGCTGCAACCCGCATGTCACGGCAATGCCAACAGCCATTCCGCCCGGCAGCCGGGCCATCATCGACAAAGGCCGACCCTCGGGGTCGATGCCGCCCATGCCGTTCGCGGTCTTCGACCCCGGGCGAGCCGTCGCCGCAGCCGCCGAGTCCGTCACCCGGCTGTTGGCCGAACGGGTGCGGATGAGGGGCCACACCCCGAGCCCGATCAAACGAGGTCAGCGTATCACCGTACCCGGTCTGTCAACATCGCCACCTGCGACAAACCCATCCCGTCACCGATCAGATAGATCAGATTGCGTACAGGCTCCCTTTCGAAGCCCCGGCCGAAGCGTCAACAGGCTTAGCACCAGCCAGAACAAAATCCGCTTTTCATGTTTCCAATTCGATTTCGGGACGAAATCCTTCCCGAACTTTTTACTACATTTACGCTACTTTAACCACACATGTAACATGGATGTAAAGATCTGCCTTCCCGGACTGGAAGGAGATCTCGCCCCGAATTCGAAAAAACCCTACTTCACTGGCTCACGAGTTCGTACGGCAGGAGTACGCCACCCGGCGCATCTTCCCGCTTGCGGAGCAACATCTTCCGAGCCTTCGACAAATGCCCGTTCGAGGAACTGAAGGTCGTCATCATCGGCCAGGACCCCTATCACGGTCCCGGACAGGCCAACGGGCTCTGTTTCTCGGTCGCAGACGGCATTCCCTTCCCGCCGTCGCTGCAGAACGCGGCATCTTCAAGGAGGTGCACGACGACACGGAACCCGATTCCGCCAGCGGAAACCTCGACCGTTGGGCCGAGCAGGGCGTGCTGCTGCTGAACGCCGTGCTGACGGTCCGGGCCCACAGGCCGCCTCGCACGCCGGGCACGGCTGGGAGACCTTCACCGAATGCCGTCGTGCGGGCCATTGCCGAAGCACCAAGGACGTCTACGGCTTACGGGGGAGACCCGCAGCGCAACCTCATCCTGACCGACTCCGTCTCCGTGACAACTACATTTATTGTTGCACCCATCTGTCTCTCACCGAAGAAGACCGCATGGCCTCACTGGAGCTTATAAAAGACTTTGCCGCCGCTCACAAAAAACCTTTTTTCCTGGCCGGCGACCTGAATGCCGAACCCGAATCCGCATTCATAAAATACTTGCAACAGGATTTTCAGATACTTTCTGACGTAAACCAGCATACATTTCCGGCTCCCGCCCCTACAGAAACCATTGATTATATTACAGCACTGAAACAGAACATGAAAGGCTTCACAGTAACCTCCGCACAGGTAGTAAATGAACCGGTAGCATCAGATCACCGTCCTTAGTAATAGTGCTTGAACAAAAATAAGCCCAACAGAGAATATGGAAATAAATAAAAGAAAGAACATCGGATGGATAGACTTGCTACGCGTCACCGCCTGTTTTTTAGTTGTATTCGCCCATTGCTGTGACCCTTTTGTGGCACGTTTTGACACAGACCGTCCTACTTTTCTGCAAGGGTGCGCATTGGGAAGTGCCGTACGCTGTTGCGTACCCTTGTTTGTGATGATGACAGGAGTGCTGCTGTTTCCTGTACGAAACGGCATGAGTGAATTTTACAAAAAGCGGATCGGCCGCATTGTTGTCCCGCTTATCTTCTGGTCGGTCATGCTGCCTGTATTGTATTTCATTTATCTGAATTACATCACCACGACAGACAATCCTACCATAGACATGTCCGCCTTCACCCTGGAAATGACTATCACGAAGATTTGGACATTCATTTTCAATTTCAACTATGACACCACTCCT
>VOFC01005765.1_pt1 | contig 27265 bp, 38 predicted proteins | sample 5384161 | NCBI WGS metagenome assembly VOFC01 (sample SAMN12384722, study PRJNA508395) | human gut metagenome | isolation source: healthy gut B | host: Homo sapiens | reverse complement strand
AGAAAGAGGGCCGGTGCCAACCGTTGTCCTGAATTGGCCTCTGAGAATCTTAGTTATCAGCTGTCCGTCCCGTCTCCTACCACCTTCCGAAAGGTCTCTGCGCTCTGCGCATCGCCTTTCGGCGGAGCTGCCCAGCAAGACCAACACTTGCGGGCCGATGAGTACCCGCAAGGGGCAGGCCGCATCTGTAACGCTCCTTCGTCGCGAACAGCTGCGCTCGGCATCGGCCCCTACATTCGCGGCGGCGGGACGGGCGGATAGGGTCGTCCGCCCCTACATTCCAAACCGAAAAAACGCCCCTGGCGGTGCCTGCACAGCCAGGGGCGTAAATTACGCGGTACCACCCTGATTCGATCGGTATGCCGATCCTCGTTGCAGCCTCTAACGGAGCTGGCCCGTCCCTGCCTACTATAAAGAAGCCCTGTCTTGATCGTCTGCGGCCTTCGCCGAATCTTTTTGTCCCAGATCCTTCCGTTTGAAAAATTTGAAATACACAAAGTATTCCTGCATTTTTCAAACGTTGCCTCGAAACAAAATCTTTCGCCGAATGCACTTGCCGATCAAGTCAGTCCTTCTTAAAAAGCAAATTTCAGGCTTGCCTTTTTCTTTTTCGGCTGGGAGGCTCCGGGGCCAGAGCATCCGTCCTGCCCTCCGCCTTGCACCATCCGGCGGTTCTCTCTGCGGCAGGTTTCCGGGCACATTCCCCTTCTTCGCCATATTACCAAGACATTGTACGCAAATTCGGCGGATTTGTCAAGTCTCAGGCGTCGTTTTCCAAAATTCCGCTCAAATTGACCTGCTTGCCGTCCTGCCAGAGGCGCTCAAGGTTGTAGAATGCGCGCGTCTCCTGCGTGAAAACATGCACCACGACGCAGCCAAAGTCCATCAGCACCCACGTACCGGAGCGATGCCCTTCGCGGCTGAGCATCGGCTCTCCGGCAGCGTCCATCGCTTCTTCCACGGCGTCGCAGAGCGCCTTGACATGGGTGGAACTGGTTGCCGTGCAGATCAGGAAATAATCCGCGAGCGTCGAAATATCCGTGATCTCGATGAGCTGGATGTCCACGCCCATCTTGCTGTCCCGCGCCTTCACGGCCAGCGCCGCGGCCTCTTTCGCCGTCATCTTTTCCATAGCCTGTCTCCTTTAATTCCAAAATCAGTTCCGATTGTATCATCTTCGGCCGCTCTGTTCCGGGGTTCTCCGGCCGTTTTCCGGCTGCTCGGGGTCGTCTGTTTTTCGTTTTCCGGATTTTCCGGCGTCTCCGTTCCATCCGGGTTTTCCGGGGGTTCTCCGGGGTTTCCGGCGTCTGCGTTTCATCCGGATTCTCCGGATTTCCGGGGTTCTCCGGGTTCTCCGTCTCGTCCGGCTGCTCCGGTTCCGCGGGCTGCTCCGGCTCTGCCGGCTTGAACGTCCGCGCCACCTCCGGCGTCACCACGTTCACATTCGCCACCGTCAGATCGACGTCGTAGGGGTTGAACGACTCGTTGACGATCTTCACGATGCTCGAGGCGTACAGCGGATAATAGCTCACGCCGTTGATCATCGCGCCCTCGCCCTCGATCGTGTAGGTCTTCATCGCATCAAAGTCGCATTTCATCAGCTGCTGCGCAAAATAGAGCATATTGCCAACGCTGAGATCCGTGATCACGTTTTCTTCAAAAATTTCCGCATATTCCTTCAGCTTTGCCGCCGTCAGGGTTTCCAGCGACAGGCACTGCTTGGCCAGCGCCTTCAGGAATTCCTGCTGCACCTTTGTCCGCTGGATGTCCTGCGAGGCATAGCCCTTGCGGAAGCGGACGAGGCCCATGGCCTGCTTGCCGTCCAGCTTCTGTTCGCCCGCCTTCGGGTCGATGAGCAGATTCTGGCTCGGGTCGGAATAATACATGTCCTGCGGGACATTGACCGTCACGCCGCCTACAAGATCGACGACCTTGACGAACGCATCGAGATTGACTAGCACATAGCCATCCATCTCAAAGCCGAGCAGGGACGAAAGCCGCCGCTCCAGGCGCTCCATGCCCTCCTCTTTGCCGTTCGCGTAGACCGAGTTGATCTTCATCAGTCCGCCGTTTCCGTTCATCACGGCCGTGTCGCGCGGGACGCTCATCAGAGCGACCTCATGCGTGTTCTCATCCAGATGCGCCACGATGATCGTGTCCGTCCGGTATCCGCCCTCGTCCGTGCCCGCGATGAGGATGTTGTAGACGCCCGCGCGGTGGCTCGCCGGGAGCTCGGTCTCGATCTCTGTCTCCTCGCCGGTCTCCTCGTCGACCTCCGTGGTCGGGACGTAGACCGTCGGCTTTTTGACGGTCTCCTCCTCGGGCAGAGGCTCTGTTTCCACCGGCTCCGGCTGCTTCACCGGCGGCTTTACGTTCACCTTGTAGACGGCCAGCGCCGTCCCGCCGAGGATCAGCCCGATCGCGGCCACGATGATCGTCACCCGCTGCCAGCGCTTCAGCCCGCCAGGCTTCTTTTCTTTGTTTTCCGCGCGGCGATGTGCTCCGCGCCCTTTCTGTTTCAAACAGCTTCATAGCGATTTCCTCTCGCGCACCAGATAGTCCCGCGCCGCGCGCGACGCGCTGCATACGCTCCGCCCCTGGCTCTCCAGCAGGCGCAGCGTCTGCTCCAATCCCAATAATACGCCCTCGTCAAGGTCGCGCCAGACGGCCTCGCGCAGCGCGTCCACGCCGGGGAAGTCCCGCGTCGGCTCGACATAGTCGGCGATGTAAATGATCTTTTCCAGAAGGGTCATATCCGCCCTGCCGGTCGTGTGCCACGCGATGGCACTGCATACTTCTTCGCACTCGCCGAAGATCTCCCGCGCGCACCAGGCGGCAGTCTTCCCGTGCAGGCGCGCGGCGATACCGCGGCCGCACCGCCGTTCCTGCCTCCTCTTCCGAGACGGAATGCCGGTTGGATGCCGGCAGAATTCGATCTGCTCGTCCGCGCCGGAAAGCGCCTTTGTCAACGGTCGTGCAGAAATGCATTGTGCAGCGGCCCGCGCGGCGAGCGTCTCGTCCGCGCCGTATTTCCGCGCGAGCCGCACCGCCGTCTCATCAGCTCGTTCCCTCGGCATGCGCCCGGCGGGACGATTTGTGCAGCGACAGACTCACAGCCTTCAGCTCGTCAAACGGCCAGAGCCTTTCGGTAATCCCGCCCCAGCCCGTAGAGGCCGTTTTGCCGGATATAGGCCAGCACCTCCGGCTGCAGGGCCTCGTCCGCCAGCCCGAAGAACAGGAGCCTGCGTGCCTCGGTCGACGAAATGTCCAAAAATTCATTGTGCAGCAGCGTGACCGACGCGCCAAACTCGGCCCGCGGTTTGAACGGCCCCCAAATTGTGACCGTTTCACTGGGTCACAATTTGGCCATTTGAATTTTTACAACGCCGCACGCCAGCCCTTCTTGATGATGGCGGGCGAAGGCGGCCTTGTGCTTCGCACGCTGGAGCCGCCAGCATTTCGCCGGGCTGAAGACCCGCCGTAGATCCCAATGTTCGCCATCCCACTGTCCTCTGTCTTGTTCTGCTGCCGGTTTATCCCGAGCGCAGCTGTTCGCGACGAAGGAGTTCTGCGGGCCTGGTCGCGGGTCTCTTTCTTTTTGCGCCCCCATTTCTTCGCGGTGTGTCGCACGGTTCGCAAACCGGAAGTGCAAACTTTCTTTCTCCGCCGAGGCGGGCGAAAACCCATATCCGCGCCTTTTCCCAAATTGTGACCGTTTCACTGGGTCAGCAATTTGGCCATTTGAATTTTTTACAACGCCGCACTCCTTGATGATGGCTTTTTACGGTAAAAACGATGGCGGCCAGAGAACTTCCGACGGCGGTCGTCTCGCGGTGGAAATTTTTTCTTTCTCCGAATTCTTCGCCATCCCCACGCTTGACGCCGATGCCCTCTCGCGGAGCCGCTCCCGGCGCCGACACCTTGACCGGATTATAGTTGCCGTTCCGCTTCTTCGCTGGATCGCGTCGCTGGCCGACTCTCCTGGCCCGACTTGCGCCAGACGATCGCCCCACGTCTCCGAGCCTCGGCGCCGACCTTGACCGCGTCGTTGGCCTCAGCTCGTGCCGCGTCCCTTGATCAGCAGAGATTCGACGCCTCCTGCAATACCTGCTCCGACACGCCGCCCTTGCCGACGATCAGCGTCGTTTCGATCGTGTTGGCCTGTGCGCAGCGCGGCCCGTTCCTTTACTTGTCATACTTCAATCCCTCATACAGTCTGCAAAATTCCTGCAATGCCCGCGCCCGGTGCGAGATGGCATTTTTCTCCTCCGGCGAAAGCTCGGCAAACGTCTTGCCCTGCTCTGGCACATAGAACACCGGGTCATAGCCAAAGCCGTTGCTGCCATGCACCTCGTGCAAAATTCTGCCCCGGACACTCGCCCCGCGCGACGATCTTCCGTCCATCCGGCCAGAGGCACGTGATCACGCAGACAAACTTCGCCGTGCGGCCTCGTCCGGCACATTCCTCATATTTTTTCCAGCAGGTATTCCACCCGCTCCGCATCCGAATTTTTGTGTCCGTAGCGCGCGGAGTAGACGCCCGGCGCACCGTCGAGCGCGTCGACCATCAGCCCCGAATCGTCCGCCAGCACCGGCAGCCCGGACGCTTTCATGACCGCCTCCGCCTTTAAAAACGAGTTTTCCTCAAACGTCGTGCCCGTCTCCTCGACCTCCGATGTCGAGGCCGTATTCCGATTCCAGCGCGATCTCAAAGCCCAGCTGCCCCAGAATGGCGGACAGTTCTTCGAGCTTGTGCGCATTTTTTGCTTCGCTAAAATGACCTTCATACCAATTCTCCCAGCAGCGCCTTCTGCCTGGCCGTCAGCTCGCCGATGCCCTTGCGGCAGAGGGCGATCAGCTCCTGCTGCTCCTCCATCGTGAAGGGACGTCCCTCGCCCGTGCCCCTGCAATTCAATGATACCGCCTCCGCGGTCATCACGCAGTTCAGGTCGACCATCGCGCGGCTGTCCTCCTGATAGCGGAGGTCGAGCATCGGCACATTGTCCACAATCCCCGCCGAGACGGCGGCCACAAAGAGTCGACACCGGCAGCTTTTCGAGCTTTCCGGCCGCGACGAGCTTGCGCAGCGCGATCACCAGCGCGACAAAGCCGCCCGTGACCGACGCCGTCCGCGTCCCGCCGTCGCCCTGCAGCACGTCGCAGTCCACCACGATAGAAACGCCCTCCATTGCGTCCAGATCCACCGCGCTGCGCAGGCTGCGGCCAATGAGGCGCTGAATTTCCGCGCTCCGTCCGTTGAGCTTCAGCTTGGAATGTCCCGCTTGCTGCGCTCGCGGTTCGCGCGCGGAAGCATCGAATATTCGGCGGTGATCCAGCCGCCGGATCTGACATGCGGCGGGAGCTTTTCCTCCACAGACGCATTGCAGAGCACGACCGTGTCGCCCATCTCGACGAGGCAGCTGCCCTCGGCAAATTTCGTAAAGTCCGGCGTGAATTTCACGCTTCTCAATTCATCAAGTGCCCGTCCGTCGATCCTCATACCAGCGCCTCCACAAATTCTTTTCGCCCGGAACGGCATCAGATCGTCGATCTTCTCGCCGACGCCGATGTACTTCACCGGGATCTGTAGCGCATCCGCCACCGCGATGACGATGCCGCCCTTGGCCGTGCCGTCGAGCTTCGTGAGGGCGATGCCCGTCACGCCCGCGATCTCCTGGAACTGCTTCGCCTGAAGCAATCCGTTCTGGCCCGTCGTGCCGTCCAGCACGAGCAGGACCTCCTTCGCCGCATCCGGCAGCTCCCGGTCGATGATGCGGCTGATCTTGCCGAGTTCGTTCATCAGGTTCGCCTTGTTGTGCAGGCGGCCCGCCGTGTCGCAGAGGATGACGTCCGCGCCGCGCGCCTTCGCCGCCGCCGAGATCGCATCGAACACGACCGACGCCGGGTCGGCACCTTCGCCCTGCCGGATGATGTCGGCATGGGCGCGCTCCGCCCAAATTTCAAGCTGATCGGCCGCCGCCGCGCGGAACGTATCGCCCGCGCAGAGCAGCACCTTTTTGCCCGCCTGATGGAGCTGATTTGCGATCTTGCCGATCGTCGTCGTCTTGCCGACGCCGTTCACACCGATGACCAGCACGACCGACGGCTTTGTGGACAGATTCAGCGCGCTGTCGCCCACGTCCAGCATGTCGCACAGCACCTCGCGCAGCGCCTCGCGCGCCTCCGCCACGGTCTTGATCCTCCGGTCGCGCACCACGAGGCGCAGCCGCTCCACGGCCTTGACCGTCGTGTCCATGCCGAGATCGGCGAGGATCAGCCGTTCTTCGAGGTCATCATAAAAATCATCGTCCAGCTCCGACGCGGTGAACACGCTGCTGATCGAGCTGGCGGTCTTGCTCAGTCCCTGCTTTATCTTTTCAAAAAAAGCCCATAGTTTACTCCTTTATTTATGTCGTAATGCCAAGCTGTTTGGTCATTTCATCGAGATCGAGGCTCAAAATCTTCGACACGCCCTGCTCCTGCATCGTCACGCCGTAGAGCACGTCCGCAGCCTCCATCGTACCGCGCCGGTGGGTGATGACGATGAACTGCGTTTTGTCGCACAGATTGCGCAGATAGAGCGCGAAGCGCTCCACATTCCGGTCGTCCAGCGCCGCGTCGATCTCGTCGAGCATACAGAAGGGCGTGGGCCGCACCTTCATAATCGCAAAGTACAGCGCAATGGCCACAAACGCCTTCTCGCCGCCGGACAGGAGCGTGATGGTCTTCAGCTGCTTTCCGGGCGGCTGCACGCGGATCTCGATGCCGCAGGTCAGCGGCTGGGTCTTGTCCTCGAGCTCGAGCGAGGCGCGTGCCGCCGCCGAACATCTCGGTGAACGTCGCGCCGAAATACTCGTTGATCTTTGCAAACTCCCGGACGAAAATTTCCGTCATCTCGGTCGTCAGGCCGTCGATGATCTGGAGCAGATCGTCCTTCGCGTGCAGCACGTCGTCGCGCTGGCCCGTGAGGTATTCATACCGCTCGTTCACGCGGGCAAATTCGTCGATCGCACCGAGGTTCGGCGTGCCGAGGGGACGAAATCTTCCGCCGCGTCTCGGTGATTTTTTGTTCGCCGCCGGGATGGATTCAATGGGCTCGATCTTTCCGCCTCCGCCGTCGACGGCGTCAGCTCGTAGCTGTCCCACAGTTTTTCCACGATCTGGCGCTTCTTCCATCTCCGCTCGCCATTTTCTTTCTGTTCGAGCGCGCGGCTCGCGCTTCGAGATTCGAGGATATCGCGGTTCTTCTCCTGCGCGGCTTTTCGGCTGCGCCGCCCTTCCAGCTCCATTTTATTTCGGTGAGCTCGTGCAGCGCCTTCCGTTTTTCCTCGGTCTGCGCCGCGAGGGCGTTCACTGCTGCTCCTGCGCCGCCTGCTGTTCTGCAGCTCTTCGAGCTCCGCATTGCTGCTTCACGGCGCTGCAATTTCTGCGGCGCGGTCGCCGGCCATCGCTTCCAACCGGCGCGCAGGCGTTCGAGCTGTTCGATGGCGAGCAACCGGTGCCGCTCGGCGTCGAGCGACCGCCTGCTGCGCGCGAATGGCACTGAAGCTCTCCTCGAGCTCCGCCGGCGCTCTTCAAAGCCGCCCGATGCCAGCGGATTCGGCTTTTCCATGTCTGCGCGGCCGAAAAAGCTCCTTTTCCGCCGCGGTGCACGTTTCCGCAGTGCCGCCGCGGCCTTTGCGTGCGCGCCCGTGCGGAAGCGGAGCGGATCTCCTCCGAGCGCGTCGAGCGCGTCCGCCGCGCTGTGCGCAGAAGCTGCGCCTGCGCAACGAGGCCCTCCTGCCGCGCCGTTTCCTGCCGCGCCGCAGCGTGTTCTTCCTCACGGGCCGTTTCCGCAAGATCGTAGACGCGCGCTCTGCAGCTCGCGCTCGGCTTCCCGCCGCTGCGATTCCTCTGCGAGAGCTGCGCTTCCAGATCGCCGCGCTTTTCGCGGAGACGCTTGAGCTCGTTGGCACGCGAGAGGATGCCGGTGTTTTTTCCGGCGCTGCCGCCGGTCATCGAACCGCCGGCGTTCAAAATTTGTCCGTCGAGCGTCACGATGCGGAAGCTGTTATTGTGCCGGCGTGCAATGGCGATGGCGTCGGTGAGCGTTTCCGCAACGGCCGTGCGCCCGAGAAGGCTCGCTATGACGGCGCTGTAGCGTTTATCGCAGTTTCCACAAGATCGGAGCACACGCCGACGTAGCCCGCCTGCCTCTCGAGACCGGCTCACCGTTCAACCGTGCCGGACGGATCACATCCATCGGCTGGAGCGTTACGCGCCCGCCGTCGCGCCGTTTCAAGAGCGCGGAATATATCCGCCTTGCCGCATCCTCATTTTCAACGACGATATTCCCGACATCGCCGCGCCGAGCGCCGTTTCGATGGCGGTCGTACCGGTCCTCGGTGCGGATCATTTTCGCCGACCGGCCCGTGCACACCGCGCAGCGTGCCGCGCTCCGACTCCTGCATGACGATCTTCGCGGCCTTGCTGAAGCCCTCCAGCTCCTTTTCCAGTTCCGAAAGGAGGTGAATGCGCGAATCGCAGGAGCGCAGCTCCACGGTGAGCTTTGTCTGCCGTTCGGCGGTCTCTGCCGCTTCTGCTCACGCCCTGCCATGAGCATGGAGCCGGAGATCACGTTGGCAAGGCTCTGTTCTTTTTCCTTTATCTCATTCAGGCGCTTCTTCTCTTCCGTGAGACGCGCCGAGGCTTCCTGCGTCCTTCCGCTCCGCGGCGGCGAGCTCTTCCTTTGCCTGCACAGCGCGCTCTTCCATCGTCTCGCGGTTTTCCGCAAGAACGCGTGATCGCGATGCGTGCGGCTTCTCGGTGAGCGTACCGGTGAGCTCACTCTCATGCGCGAGCATGGCGGAGAGACGCTTGTTCTGTTTTCCGTCCATGCCGCGAGGCGTTTTCCGCCTCCTGCGGCGGAGTTCCTCTGCGCGGTCGGCCAGCGCGCGCCGTTCGGCGGCGATGCTCTCGATGCGTGCGCGGTGCTCCCCGACCTGACGGGATAGCCCCGGCGCGCTCCTTCTGCTCGCCGATCTCGCGCTGCAGACGCAAAAAGCGTTTCAGCGTTGTTCGCAAGCGCGTGCGCACCACGGCGGCGCCTGCTCTCGGCGCTGCAGCCGCAGCCTCCGTCGTACGAATTTCCCGAAGATCCTCTGGACTTCACGTCCATTTCGCGCATGCGCGCGGCAAGGCTGCTCCACTGGCTGCGTAAAACGGTCCTCAGCTCGAGCGTGCCGCCGTACGAGAATGAACGCCCGAGCGCTCATAGTCCGAGCGCAGCAGCTCCGACGTGCTCGTGCAGCCGATCGAGGTTCGCCATCCAGAGCGATACCTCCTGTTCGCGGAGCTGGTCGCGCAGAACAAGGTACTTCTGCGCCGTTTCCGACTGCTTGCGCAGCGGTTCGACCTGTATTTCAAGCTCCGAGATCTTATCGCCGATGCGCAGGAGGTTGTCCTCCGTGCGGGCGAGCTTGCGCTCGGACTCGTCCTTGCGGTGGCGGAAGCGGGCAATGCCCGCAGCTTCTTCAAATATCTCGCGCCGGTCGGTTGATTTGGCGGAGACGATCTCGCTGATACGCCCCTGCCCGATGATCGAGTAGCCGTCGCAGCCGAGACCGGTATCCATCAGCAGTTCCGTTACGTCACGCAGACGCACCTGCTCGCGGTTGATGTAATATTCGCTCTCGCCGCTGCGGTAGTAGCGCCGGGCGATACTGACCTCGTCGGTATCGAGCGGCAGGATGCGCGTCGTATTATCCAGCACGAGCGTCACCTGCGCAAAGCCCATGGCGCCGCGCTTTTCTGTGCCGCCGAAAATGACATCCTCCATTTTCCCGCCGCGCAGCATCCGCGTTTTCTGCTCGCCCATGACCCACAGCAGCGCGTCCGACAAATGGATTTGCCGCTGCCGTTGGGGCCGACGATCACGGTTATATCTTTTTTCAAAGCTCAGCCGCGTCTTTTCGGGAAACGACTTGAAGCCCTGGAGTTCCAGCGCTTTTAAATACACGGTTTCTTCTCCTCAGCAATTAAAGATGCATCAAAACAATTTATTATATACTAAATCGTCTTTTTTGCAACTTATATCCGGACGATCTCCCGTCCGGTACGTCGGACGCGCAAACGCACACCGACCGGAGCGCGAATCGCTCCTGAAGATACGATAGATTAGCACGATGCTGCCCCGTCATCACGGAAATACGGTTCGCCGAAACGCCGAGAACGACGTCCGCTCCCGGTTCGACGCCGGAGAGGATCGCCTCGGCCTTATCGCGCCAGAGCCGCGAACGCACCAGCTCGCCGAGCGCGGGATGATACGCCTCCGCCGACGGCGGCGCCGCCGGAGAGCTCGTCCGAGGGGTTCAGCCCCAGACGGATGACCGATCCCGGCATTCTCAAATATGGGCAGAATACGCGCGCATACGCGCACGGCATCCTCCACGGTATGCTCCCGGTACTTCCCCGCCTGCCAGAGGTCACAGAGCGGCGTATCGCGGAGAATGACCGTCGGATAAATGCGCACGCCGTCCGGGTGAAGCGCGGCAATAGAGCGTGCCGTCTGGATATCGCGCGCATCGTCGCTGCCGGGAAGGCCGGTCATCATCTGCAGAATCAGCGTGAAACCGGCGTCCTTCACAAGTTTTGCCGCCTTCACGGTATCCTCGCTCATATGCCCGCGCCCGCTGCGTAAAAAGCACCTCATCGCACATGGACTGCGCGCCGAGCTCCACCGTCTCGACACCGTACCGGCGCAGGCGCGCCAGCTTTTTCCTCCGTCACGGCGTCCGGCCGTGTCGATACGCGAAGCGCTGAAACAGCGCCGGATTCCCGCGCCGGGATCGCCGCGGCAAGGAGCGCTTCCTGCTCGGCTTCGGGTATGGCGGTAAAGCTGCCGCCGTAAAACGCCAGCTCATATCCGCTGCCCGGGCTCGAGCACGGAAACGGCGGCACGCACCGTTTCCGCAGAAGCCGGAAGCAGGCTGCCGGAGATGCGTTTCTGGTTGCAGAAAACGCAGTCATTCGGGCAGCCTGCATGAGGGACAAATATGGGAAGAATGCGGCGGCGCGGCGTCACTTCCGCAGCGCCTCCAGCGCGCTGGCAGCCGCCGTCTGCTCCGCTTCCTTTTGGTGCGTCCGGTTCCGAGTCCGACCGGCTCGCCGTTCAGACAGACCTGCATGCGGAACGTCTTTGCGTGATCCGGCCCCTCCTCGCCGACAAGCTCGTAGGAGAGCACCTGCCCGCTTTGACGCTGCACAAGCTCCTGCAGGGCGGTTTTATAGTCGGTGAAGGACGGCGTTTCGATGGTTCGACATCGTCCAGCAGGCAGCGATGGATAAAATCCGCCGCTGTTTCCATGCCGGCGTCGAGATACATAGCGGCAATGACCGCCTCCACAGCGTCGGAAAGGATCGACGCGCGCCCCGACCGCCGTTGTGCTCCTCACCCTTGCCGAGACGGAGATAGTCGCCCAGATGCAGCTCCAGCGCCACACGATGGAGCGACTGCTCGCAGACGAGCTCCGCGCGGAGCCGCGTCATGCGGCCCTCCGGCATATCGGGAAAATGCCGGTACAGGAAATCCGCGACCGTAACGCCGAGAACGGAATCACCCAAAATCTCCAGCCGTTCGTTGCAGACGATACCGGAAGCGCGGTTCTCGTTGGCATAGGAACTGTGCGTTACCGCCGTTTCGAGCAGCGCCCGGTTTCGGAACGAATGGCCCAGTCTCTCTTCCAGAGCGGTCATGCGCTTATTCCTGCGTTGCGCGGGACACGTAATCGGCAAGGTCGCCGACGGTGTGGATGTTGGTCAGCTCGTCTTCCGGCGTGTCGGGCAGCGAGAAGGTCTCTTCCAGCGCCATCGTAAGCTCCACAACGTCGAGAGAGTCCGCGCCCAGATCGTCCACAAAGGACGTATCCGCGCTGATTTCGTTTTCGTCGATCATAAACTGCTCGGCGACCATTTTGATGATTTGTTCGAGTACCATGTCTTTTTATTCTCCTTCGTTCGGTGAAATACGCATATATGCAACATTCTTCTCGATGCTGCCGATCACGTCAGAATCGATGAATGTGATTGCCTGCCGGACGGCGCTGCGGATAGCGCGAGCATCCGAAGAGCCGTGCGCCTTAATGACGGGCTTGGAAATGCCGAGCAGCGCCGTGCCGCCGACCTCGCTCGGATCAAAGAGCGACTTGAGCGCGTACACATCCTTTTTGAGCACGGCCGCCGCGAGCTTATTGGCGGTGTTTTTTATAGAAAATGCCTTTGAGACGCTTCATAAGCATCATGGCTGTGCCCTCAATGCACTTGAGCAGCACGTTTCCGGAGAAACCGTCACACACAAGGACATCAACATTTCCGGAGAAAACGTCGCGCGCTTCCACGTTGCCGACAAAGTTAAGCCGCCCAGCTTCGTGAGCTTCCTTCAGAAGAGCATAGGTCTGCTTCTGAAGCTCCGTTCCCTTCGTCTCCTCCGCGCCGATATTCAAAAGACCGATGCGGGATCTTCGCACCGAGAAGATCGTGCGTATAGAACTTGCCCATATAGGCAAACTGCAGCAGATACTCCGCCGTGCATTCCACATTCGCGCCGCAGTCGATCAGAAGCGTACCTTTGCCGCCGTTCGGAATCACCGGGCCAAAGCAGGCACGGCGGATGCCGCGGATGCGGCGCACCGTGAGCGTAGCGCCGCTCAAAAGAGCGCCGGTGCTTCCGGCGGAAATAACGGCGTCGCCCCGCCGCGGTGAAGCAGCTGGAGCGCAACGGACATCGAAGACTCCGGCTTTTTGCGCGTGGCTGTGCTCGGGGTCATCCTCCATGGAAATAACGTCCGGCGCGTTCACGATCTGAATATGTTCGCCGGGCATGACATCCATCTCGTTCAGACAAGCGAGGATCTCCGCCTCTCGGCCCACAAGCGCTACATCCACGTGAAACTCGCGCGAGGCTTCCACCGCGCCGCGGACGATCTCGCCGGGCGCGTTATCGCCGCCCATGGCGTCAATGAGAATACGCATTCCAAAGGTCTCCTTTCACCAGCTCGTCGATCTGCGCCAGCGAACGTGCCGAGATCTCCGCATTTTTTATTTCTTTTCCCCTTGACCCGGTAGGTCAGCGGGGAAATGATGCCGAAATTGATGTTCATCGGCTGGAAATCGCCGATGCTGCCGTGGGAAATATACAGCCCCAGCGCGCCGATGGCCGTTTCCTGCGAGAAATCGACCGGCGGCAGCCCCAAAAGCCGCGCCGCCATTTCAAGCGAAGCGAGCATGCCGGAGGCGCAGGATTCCACATACCCCTCGACGCCGGTGATCTGTCCGGCGAAGGCAATACGCGGCTCGGCGATCAGCCGGTAATACCGATCGAGCTTTCCGGGCGACTGCAAATATGGTATTCCGGTGCATCACGCCGTAGCGGACAAACTCCGCCTCGCGCAGCGCCGGGATCATCGAGAAAACCCGCCGCTGCTCCGGAAACGCCAGATGCGTCTGGAAGCCGACGAGGTTATAGAGCGTACCGTCGGCATTGTCCTGCCGGAGCTGCACCACGGCGGCATAGGGGCTCGTGCCCCGTGTGCGGATCGCGCAGTCCTACCGGCTTCATCGGCCCGTAGCGCAGCGTATCAAAGCCGCGGCGCGCCATGACCTCGACCGGCATGCAGCCTTCAAATACGCCGCCGTCGTCAAAGCCGTGGACCGCCGCTTCGCGGGCGGTCGTCAGCTCCTTCCAGAACGCGGTGTATTCCTCCTCGGTCATCGGGCAGTTTACATAATCCGCAGTTCCCTTATCATACCGGGAGGCGCGGAACGCGCTTTCCATATCGACGGAATCCAGCGATACGATCGGCGCGACGGCATCGTAGAAGTGCAGCCCTTCGCTGCCGGTGCGGCGAAGGATGTTCTCCGCGAGCGCGTCAGAGGTGAGCGGGCCGCTTGCGATGATGACTTCTCCGTCGGGGAATATCCACCGCCTCTTCCTCAACGATCTCCACATTGGGAAGGGCGCGGACGGCCTCGGTCACGGCGCAGGCAAAGCCTTCGCGGTCCACCGCCAACGCGCCGCCGGCAGCTACGCGGTGCTCATCGGCACAGCGCATCACGATGCTGCCGAGCCGCCGCAGCTCTTCTTTGAGAAGCCCCACGGCGTTGGTAAGCTCGTCGCTGCGCAGCGAGTTTGAGCACACGAGCTCCGCAAAATACGGAGAGACGTGCGCCGGAGTCATTTTTTCGGCTTCATTTCGATCAGCCGCACCGGGATGCCCCGGATGGCGAGCTGATAAGCCGCTTCGGAACCGGCAAGACCGGCTCCGACAACCGTTACAGCGTTCATTTATCCTCTTTCGGTGTGTCTTTCTTTTCTGTGCTCTCTGCCGCCGATTCCTGCGGCTTTTCGGCCGTTTTATCCGCGGCGGCCTTGCGGCGGTAGCCGCGCTTTTCCTCCGGCACGAACATGTCGCACTCGGGATTGACACAGAACGGCTTTCTCGCGCCCTTGCCCGAGAGCTTGAAGAGCGTTTTGCCGCAGGACGGGCAAACGTCCTTGACCGGAACGTCCCACGTCATAAAGCCGCACTCCGCGCCGCGCTCGCAGGCGTAATACGTATAGCCCTTCTTGGATGTGCGCTTGAAGATACGTCCGCCGCACTTCGGGCACCGGCCGGGCATTTCGATGACGATGGGTTTTGTAAAGTTGCACTCCGGGAAGCCGGGGCAGGCAAGGAAGCGGCCAAACCGTCCGCTCTTTACGACAAGATGACGGCCGCACTTGTCGCACACCTCGTCGGAGACCTCGTCAGGCACTTTGATATGCACGCCCTCGAGCGCCTTTTCCGCTTCGGTCAGTTCCTTATCAAAATCGCCGTAGAAATCTTCCAGAACGTTTTTCCAGTCGATCTTGCCGTTTTCGATCTCGTCGAGCCGGTCTTCCATATGCGCGGTGAATTTGAGATCAACGATATCGGGGAAACGTTCCTCCATGAGTCCCGTGACGACTTCGCCGAGGGACGTCGGCTTGAGGTACTTCCCTTCCTTGGCAACATACTCTCGCCCGGTGATGGTGCTGATGGTCGGGGCATATGTGCTCGGACGGCCGATGCCCTTTTCCTCCATGGCGCGGATGAGCGTCGCTTCCGTATAACGCGCCGGAGGCTCGGTGAAGCGCTGCTCCTTGTCGAGCTTTTTTTAAGCGTTACGATCTCGCCCTCGGCAAGATCGGGCAGCGGCTTTTTTCCGCCGGTCTCCTCGTCCTCGTTCGTCCTCGTATACCGCGGTATACCCCGGGAAACGCAGCGAGGAATGATTCGCCTTGAAGCAGTGCCCGGCGCTGAGAGCATCGATCACCACGTTATCATAGACGGCGTTTGCCATCTGGCTCGCCGTAAAGCGGCCCCAGATCAGGCGGTACAGGCGGTACTGCTCCGCCGTGAGATCCTTTTTCACGCGCTCCGGCGTGAGATTCACGTTGCTCGGACGGATGGCTTCGTGCGCGTCCTGCGCGCCCGCCTTGGTCTTATAGCGGCGGGGTTTGCCGTAATAGTACTCCCTCGCCGTAAAAGCTGCGGATAAAGCTGCCCGCGGCGGCCATGGCTTCCTCGGAAAGGCGCAGAGAGTCGGTACGCATATAGGTGATAAGACCGACCGTGCCTTCGCCTGTGATATCCACGCCTTCGTAAAGCTGCTGCGCGATGCTCATCGTGCGCCGCGGCGTGAGCCCCAGACGGCGGCTCGCCTCCTGCTGCAGCGTGGAGGTGATGAACGGGGGCGACGGGCTGCGCTGGCGCTCGCCGCGCTTGACGGAGCCGATCTCCCACGCCGCCTTTTCCACGGCGGCGATGACGTCCTCCACTTCTTTTTTCACTGTGAAGCTCTTTTTCTTGTCTGCCGTGCCGTAATAGCGGGCGACAAAGCCGCCCTTCTTCCCGGCGCGGTCGAGATGCGCATCCAGATACCAGTATTCCTCCGGCTGGAACGCCCGGATCTCGTTTTCCCGGTCCACGACCATGCGGATGGCAACGGACTGCACGCGGCCCGCGGAGAGACCCCGGCGCACCTTTGCGCCAGAGGAGCGGGCTGAGCTTATAGCCGACGATGCGGTCCAGAATGCGGCGCGCCTGCTGCGCGTCCACCAGATCCTGATCGATATCGCGCGGGTTGGCAATGCTCTCCTGCACGACCTTTTTCGTGATCTCGTTAAAGGTAACTCGGCGGGCCTTCTCGTCGGGGATCTTCAGAAGCTCCTTGAGATGCCAGCTGATCGCTTCGCCCTCGCGGTCCGGGTCGGTGGCGAGATACACCGTTCCGGCCTCTTTGGAACGCTTTTTCAGCTCGTTGATAACGTCCGACCGCGCGGCGACCGGAATATACTCCGGCGTAAAGCCGTGTTCGATGTCCACGCCGAGCTTGCTCTTCGGCAAGTCGCGGAGGTGGCCCATGGATGCAATAACTTTATAGTCGCCGCCGAGGTACTTTTCGATCGTCCGTGCCTTGGGCGGGAGACTCCACAATGACAAGATCCTTTTTTGCTTGCGCCATAATATACTATCGTCCTTACTTCAGGTTCAAAGAATATCGTTTTCCCGGCAGGGGTTTCACTGCGCCGCGGATGGTGAGCACCGTCATGCACGCGAGTACCTTTGCCGCGGAAAAAAGCCGGTCGAAGCCGCCATTTCGTCCACATGGGTCTCGCCCCGCGAAAATGCAGCGCAGAAGTGCCCGGTGGTCCTCCGTGTACTCCGTCAGACGGCTTTCGAGGTCACTATACGGTATCGTCTGCGGCTTGTCAATCTCTGTTTTTGCCGAAACCGATACCTTTTCCGCTCTTTTCGGCGGGGAATACAGCTCCGTATCGTATTGGATGCGGCCGGGATAGAGACCCTTCATACTCCGAAAGGATATCATGTGCGCCGGTGATCGCCTTGGCGCCATCGCGGATGAGCGCGTTGGTCCCGGTGCTGTTCGGGCTGTCGATATTACCCGGAACGGCGAACACATCGCGCCCCTGCTCCAGCGCAAGATTGGCGGTGATGAGCGCGCCGCTGCGCACCGGCGCTTCCCACGATGCACGCGCGCGCAGGAAAGGCCGCTGATAATGCGGTTGCGGCGGGGAAAGTTTTCCGGCTTCGTCGGATAGAGCGGAGGAAACTCGCTGATGACAGCCCCGGCAGATGCTACATCGTCGATAAGCAGTGAATTGGCCGCAGGATAATTGACGTCGATCGCCGTACCCAGCACACCGACGCACGGCTTGCCCGCGAGCAGCGCGCCCCGGGCGGCGGCGCCGTCCACGCCGAGCGCCATGCCGGTAACAACACAGCCGCCGTAAGAAGTAATCTCCTGCCCGAGGCGGGTCGCCACATTGATCCGTAGGCGCTCGCCTTTCGCGTGCCTACGATTGCGATCGTAGGCAGCTCATCGAGAAACGGGAGATTCCCGCGGACGTATAATACGAGCGGCGGATCGGCGATCTGCCGCAGACGGTCGGGATAAGCGGCATCGTGCAGCGTGAGAATGCGGATGTTCTTCTCCTGACAGAGAGCAAGGATCTGTTCGGTGCGCTCAAGGCTCCGGTCAGAGGGGCGCGCCGCTCCTGCGGCGAAAGATCCTCGAGCTCCGAAAGCCGCTCTTCGGGCGCAAAATAGGCTTCCATCGCCCCGCCGAAGTGCTCCAGAACTCGGCACAGCGAGATCGTGCGCACTCCGTCTACAGAGGCAAGCCATACCCAGTACCGAAGCTGCGACATTTCCCTTCTCCCTTCCTCAGATTATCCGCGCTGTGTCCACATCTCCCACATAAGGATGGAAGCCGCGACCGCCGCGTTGAGCGACTCGCTGCCGGGCGTCATGGGGAGAATGATCTTCGTATCACACTTTTCCAGAAGCGCGTCGGTGAGCCCCCGTCCCTCATTGCCGACGGCGATGGCCGCGCGGCGGAGCGAAACGCATTTTACATCAACGCTCTCTGCCCGGAGCGCCGCGCCGCAGAGCGGAAGCTCCCATTCGCGGAGCTTCGCGCAGAGCGTGGCAAGATCGGTCTCCCAGAGCCGCTGGCGGAAAAGCGCCCCCATGGCAGCACGGACGGTTTTCGGGTTGTAGGGATCGGCGCAATCGCCGAGAAGTACGACGAGCTCCGTGCCGAGCGCCGCCGCGGTGCGAAGCACTGTACCCACGTTGCCGGGGTCCTGCACGTTTTCCAAAACGATGACCCGCTCGGGCCGGACGCTCTCCGGAAGCGGCTTTGCGCGAACGGTGAAAAGCGGGCCTGGGCTGTGCTCCAGCGGAGAGGCATAGTTGAACACATCCTCAGAGAGCGAATACACCGGAACCTCCGGCATATTCCCTGCCGGCTTTGCGCCGCGCAGGTATATCTCCGCGATATCCGCGCCGTTTGCGAGCGCCTCGGAGAGCAGCTTTTCCCCGTCGCAGAGGAAAAGCCCCTGCTCGCGGCGATATGCCTTGTCTCTGCCGAGCGCGCGCAGCACCTGCACGCGGGCATTTTTCCGGGATGTGATCGTTTCCATAGAAAAAGGCGAAACGCCTGTCCTTTCCTCTTCGCCGGCCGGTGGAGCCGGTTTTCATTTTATCATATCGTCACGCAGGAGAAAAATCAATACAATATTTTATATATTTCCAAAGAGTTAACGAATAAAATTCGTTCCAACGCGCTCTTCCTTCTCCGGAAGACCGTATTTTGCCTTCCCGAGAGCGATGCTTTTCATCAGGAACGTCATGTTCCGCGCAAGAGTTCGCATCGTCTGGAGACCTTCGGCATCCTGCGCCGCCTCGCCCGGCTGACAGCCGTGGACGCTGTTCCAGTACTGGCTCGATACGACCGGCATGCCGCTGATGGTGAAGTATTTGTTGAGCTCGTCAAACGTTGCGCTCGTCCCGCCGCGGCGCGCCACGGCGACCGAGGCGCCGACCTTCATCGTGAGATCGTACGGTGCAGAGTAGAAAAACCGGTCCAAAAACGACACGACCGTGCCGTTCGCGGAGGCGTAGTACACCGGCGTGCCGACAACGAGCCCGTCGCAGTCGCGGAGGATATCGGCGGCGCGGTTCACCACATCGTCAAAGCCGCATTTTCCTGTGCGGTGGCATGCGTTGCAGGCAACGCAGCCGTGGATCATCTGCGTGCCGATGTTCAGCCGCTTCGTCTCCACACCCTCTTCGGCGAGGACCTTTTTCCATTTCTCGCAGCGCGATGGCCGTATTGCCGTTTGCGCGGGGCTGCCGTTGATGATGAGAACTTTCATGGATCGTTTTCTCCTTTGTTTTATTCGGTTATGATCTCCGCGCGGCTCGCGCCGTCCTTCGAGCGTTTGACGACGATCTGCCGGTCGATCTCGCGGCGGAGCTCGGAAACGTGGGATATGATGCCGATGAGCCGGTCGCCCTCGGAGATCTCACGCAGCGCGCGCATGGCCTGCCGGAGCGTTTCCTCGTCGAGCGAGCCGAAGCCCTCATCTACGAAGAGCGTGTCCATCTGCACGCCGCCGGCGCTCGACTGGATCTCCTCCGAAAGCCCGAGCGCGAGCGAGAGTGAGGCGAGAAACGTTTCGCCGCCGGAGAGTGATTTTACGCTGCGCTCGCTGCCGTTGTAGTGGTCGATGACGTCAAGGTCAAGACCGTTTTGCCGCCATTCTTCGCTGCGCCCTCGCGCCGCTTGAGATCGTACTTCCCGCCGGACATCTGCATCAGGTGCGCATTGGCGCGCGCAAAGGATGCGGTCAAAATACGTCATCTGCACATACGTTTCCAGCGAGATATGATCCTTGAGTCCGCCGTTCGCCGTTTCCGAGAGAGGCTTCATCCATGTCCAGCGCTCCTCGAGCGCGCGGCGCTCGCCGGCTTTTTGTCGATTCCCTTTTTTGCGCTGTCGTTTGCCGTGATGCGCCGGTCAAGAGCGCGGCGGCGGTTTTGTCAGGTCGTCCTTCCGCTGTGTGAGACAATTTTTCTCTTCGGCAATTGCCGCGAGATCAACGAGGCGCATCGGAAACAAGCTCTTCGAGCTTCTCCACCTTTCCCTGCTCTGCGGAGCGCCGTTCCTTGGCAGCGACGAGCGCTTCCCTCGGCTCTTTTTCCGCGCATCCTCCATCTCGCTCTGACGGGCAAGGACTTTCCGCTTTTCCTTTTCGACCTCCGCCGCATTTTCGTATTTCAGCCCCGCACGAAGCTTGTCCGCGGTCTGACGGAGAGACGTGAGCGCGCTCTGCGTGTCGGCAGCCGTCTTCTGCGCCTCGGTGATCGGCGCGTCCATTTCGGCAAGACGTTTTTCCTCTTCCGGAATTTTCCGTCCGAGAGTCTCGAAACGCGCGGCGTTTTCCGATTCTTTTCGGATCTCGCCGTCTTTTTTCGGCGCAGCGGCGCGCAGCAGCCCTCTTTTCGGCTTCGAGATCGATCTTCTCTTTCCCGCCGAAGAGCTTTTCTCTCTGTTCCGCTTCCTCTTTCTGCGCGGTCTCAAAAGCGTTTTTCGCAATGCCGGAAGCTTCGCTCGCCTTATTTACTCGCTCCCCACGCCGCTTTGGCCTTTTTCTCGGCGTCCTTCACTTTCTTCTCGTCGGGCGCGTCCGGCGTACACTGTGCGGGGTGCGGATGCGTCAGCGCGCCGCAGACGGGGCAGGGTTCGCCCTCGTGAAGCGTGGAGGCCAGCACCCCCGCCTGCTCGTCGTTGAATCTCCGGCGCAGCTCCTGCGCCTCGGCGGAGCGATGCTCTTCTTCGCTCCGCGCCCTCGTATCGTATAGGCATCGCGCGGCGTCCGCCGCATCTTTGCGCTTTGCAAGCGTCTGAAGGGCCGTTTCGTATTTCCGGAGGTCGTCGAGATATTGGGAGAGAACGGTCTTTTCCTGTTTGAGCTTCGCGAGATTCTCCGCAGAGGCGGCAAGCGCATGGTATTCCTCCCGCTCCCGCGAAAGGTGCTCCCGCAGCTCATCGCGCGATACTTCGAGCCGGGAAAGGCGTGCCGCCGCGTCGTCCGCCGTTTTCTTCGCCTCGGCGGCCTTTTTTTCCGTGTCCATCAGCTCGTCGTGCGCCTTCCGCTCATCTTCCAGCGCCTTGAGCGCTTCCGCGAGCTTCACGAGCTCCGGCTCGCACGCCTTTTCCTTTTCCAGCGCGATGCCGGACTCACTCACCGCCTTTTCGGCTTCAGCGAGGAAGAGCTTTGCTTTCCGAAGTTCGCTGCGGTTTTCTTCGTCCACCGCCGCTTTGGCCGCATCGGCGGTCAGCGTATCGAGCTTTTTCCCGATCTCCGCGAGCTCTTTCTCCCATGCGTCATCCTGCGCGCGGTCGGCTTTCAGCAGACCGGCGAGAAATTCAGAGAGCTCATTTCCGGCGGGAGCTCGGTATCCTCCGGCAGGACGACCCCTGCGGCGTACTGTTTAAAGGAGTTTTCCGCCTCCTTCAGCTCGCGACCGATCGCAAAGAAATCTTCTTTTACCTCCTTCTGGAAGAGTGAATACAGATTAGTGTTGAATATCTTCTGGAATATCTTCCGGCGGGTCTCCGTATCCGCCAGCAGCAGCTCGCGGAATTCGCCCTGCGCTATCATGGCGATCTGACAGAACTGATCCTTATCCACTCCAAGGATATCGCGGATCTTCTCATCCACCTCTTTCGTACCCGTGATGATCTTGCCATCCGGCATCAGGAGTTCCGCGTCCGCCTTTTTTTCGGTCGTTCCGGTGCCGCGGAGCTTGGTGCGCTCATACGTCGGATTGCGCTTGATCTTATAGGTCTTTTCCCCCCGTTGGAGAAGGTGAGCTCCACTTCCGTCGGCGTTTCCGGCGAGGCATACTTTGAGCGGAGCATGGATACATCGCGCCCGCCCCTTGCCGCCGCTCGGTTTACCGAACAGCGCAAAAGCGATCGCGTCAAAGATCGTCGTTTTCCCTGCGCCGGTATCGCCCGTGATGAGATACAGTCCGCGTTCGCCGAGCTCCCGGAGATCAAGCTCCGTTTTGCCCGCATACGCGCCGAAGGCGCTGAGCGTAAGATTCAGCGGTCTCATAGCATTTCCTCCCGAAGCGCGGCAAACACGGCCTTTACATAGCCGCTCTGCTCGGCACTCATCTTCTGTCCGTTCAGCTTTTCAAAGAACTCGGCAAAAAGCTCCGTATCGGTCATCGTCCGGCGACGTTCTTCCGCAGCGATCACGACGGAGGTTCGCGTGCGCCGGTTATCGTAATCGAGCTTCATCAACTGCGGATAAATGCTTTGCAGCCGCGAAAACGCGTTCGAATGTCGTTTTCGTCCGTGAGAACGGCGTGGATGTAATCGTCGGTATTCGTTCCGGCGTAATTTCCGCGGAGCGTCAGCTCGTCATAGGTGCCGCGCACTTCGCGCATATCGCGCTGCGGTTTGAGCGGCAGCGTCGAGATCAACACGCTTCCCTTCTCTCCCATCTCCACGACCGTTATGCTCTTCTCCTGATCCTTTTCCGAGAAAGAGTATTTGAGCGGCGTGCCGGAATAGCGGAGCGTTTCGCGCCCGATGCTCTGCGCGCCGTGGAGATGGCCGAGCGCAACATAGTCAAAACCGTCGAACACCGCGGCATCCACGTTGTCCGTGCCGCCTACCGTGATATCCTCTGACTCCGAGCGCACGCCGCCGGTGACGAACTGATGCGTTACGAGCACGTTCCGCGTCGACGGATCAATATCCATATGCTCCGCGGCGCAGCGGAGCGCGTCGGTATAGCTCTCGATGACTGCGTCCGGATAAAAGCGGCGGACGTTCGCGGGCTTGATGAACGGGAGCAGATAAAGCGCACCTCGCCATAGGCGTCCGAGAGCGTCACCGGCTCCACGCGCCCATTATAGACCGGCGAGAGATGCACGCCGCTCGGCGCCATGAGCCCGCGCCGAACGCGATGCGCTCCGGCGAATCGTGGTTGCCGGCAATGGCGAGCACCGGAATGTGCCGCCCGGCCAGCTCGGTAAGGAAAGAATCGAAAAGCTCGACCGCCTCGGCACTCGGCACGGCGCGGTCGTAAATATCGCCCGCGATCACGACCGCGTCGGGGCGCTCCTCGTCCGTCCGGCGGAGGATCTCTTTGAGAATGTATTTCTGGTCATCAATCAGGGAAAACTCATAGATACGTCTCCCGAGATGGAGATCGGACAAATGAAAGAATTTCAATTTCGGCCTCCTGCTCTATATTATGACTTTATCTTACCCCCGCGGTTCCCTCTTTTCAACCTTTTTTCCCGTTTTTTGGGCGCGAATGCGGAAAAGGACAAAAAGACTCCGGTTGGTTTACAGCCGGAGTCTTTTGCTATATCGTATGAATCAAATCTCGTGCCACGTGGCATCGATGATCTGCTGGTGTCCGGAAGAGCGGAACACCTTGGAGATGCAGACGATGGCGTAGATGCTCTCAACGCCCGTCACAAGCAGCGAAGTGCCGGTGAAGATCATCAGCGCCTTTGCGCCATTAAAGGGATCAAAGATCATCAGCACGCCGAGAACCGCGCCCGCGATGCCGAGCAGCAGCGCGCCCCACCAGCCGGAGAAGCCGAAATGGCGGGCTTCCGTCGAGATCTGGATAGAGAACACGCTCGCAAGAATGATATAAAAAAGCCGAGAATGACCGGCAAAATGACAAGCGCTCCGTTCGGGTGCAGAAGCAGCAGCACGCCGGCAAGCACGCTCATAATGCCGAGAAACAGGTCGTACCGGAACAGTACGCCGATGAGACCGAGATCAAAATACCGGATGATCTCATAGATACCGGCGGCGATGCAGACCGCGCCCATCAGATAGCAGATCGCGACCGCCGAAATGCCCGGCCAGAATACCATGACGAGACCGAGTACCATGGTAACAACGGCGAGTACGATCGCCCACGTTTTATAGGTTTTCAGAGATTTCTTTTTCCATGACCATTCACCTTTCTTGGGAATCATAAATATACGTACACGGATACGGCAGTTTACCGCATCCGTATACAGGGTTTCCGATTTACTTTGCGTCATGCTCCGCGCGGTTTTCCGCCCAGAGCTTATCCGCTGTGGGCTTCCACTCGGCGGCATACCGGTCGCACTTGGCGCAGAGGTGATCGACAGTCTCTGGGGACTGCAGATCCGTGGAATGCGCGCCGGAGGACTTTACCATAGCGCGCAGCTTCTCCGGGTTTTTTCGAGCATCGGGCAGGGCCGGAGCATGTTGTCGTTGAACGGCTGTCCATCGTGGTAGGCCATGAAGAGCGGGGGATTTCATCGTCTCGAGCAGCGTCTTCTCGCGGATGTTCGAGTCGGAATAGTGGATGAACACGCAGGGGTCCACGTCGCCGTTGGCGTTGATGTGCAGATAGGTGCGTCCGCCAGCGATGCAGCCGCCGACGAACTCGGCGTCATTCTGGAAGTCCATCGCGAAGAGCGGCTTCTCGGCGCGGTAGCGGCGGATGCGGCGGTACACCTCGGTGCGCTGCTCCGGCGTCGGGAGAAGCTCAGGCGAAGCGTCGTTTCCGACGGGCATGTAGTGGAAGTACCAGATGAAGTACGCGCCCATCCGGATGAGGCTGTCATAGTACTCCTCCGAGGTGATGGACTCAAAGTTCGCTCTCGTATAGCACGAAGAAATGCCGTAGAGCAGTTTGCGCTCGCGGAGAAGGTTCATCGCGTGCGTCGCCTTGCCGTAAACGCCGTCACCGCGGCGGGAATCGGTCGCTTCCTCAAAACCCTCGAGAGAGATGGCCGGGACAAAGTTCTTCACGCGCAGCATATCGTCGGCGAACTTTTCGTCGATGAGCGTGCCGTTCGTAAAAGGCGAGGAAGATGCAGTCGTCGTGCTTTTCGCAGAGCTTGATGAGATCGGCCTTGCGGACGAGAGGTTCGCCGCCGGTGTAGATGTACATGTAAACGCCCATGTCCTTGCCCTGACGGATGATGTCATCGATCTCGTCAAAGGTGAGATTGAGCTTGTTGCCGTATTCCGCAGCCCAGCAGCCGGTACAGTGGAGATTGCAGGCGCTGGTGGGATCAAGAAGGATCGCCCAGGGGATGTTGCAGTTATGCTCCTCGCGGAGCTTTTCCTGCTTTTCGACGCCGACCATGTTGGCGTTGATGAAGAAATTCACCACGATCGTCGTGAGAACATCGTGATCGACCTCATTCATCATGTGGCGGATGAAGTCATAGTACGGATACGTCGGATCCTCGATGGCGCGGCGGATCGCGGCGCGCTGGCCCGGGAAGCGTCCCTTGCAGAACGTGTCCGCCCAGTCCATCAGCTTGGGCAGATTTTTCTCGGGGTCCTTGTACATGAATTTGATCGCCTGTTCGATGCCGTACTTCTTCACGGTCGTCGATACGCTCATTAAAAACACGCTCCTTTATAGGATTTTTTCTTAGTGCTTTCATTTTATATCGAATCGTACCGGCTTTTCCACGGACAAACCGACGCCGTTGTCGTAATTTCTAACACATCCGGAAAAAGTGCCCCATTTGTGATATTTTCGCGTTTATGCGCAAAAACTTTTTCACATAAAAGCGTAAAAGAGACCGGCTATTTTTACAGCGGGTCTCTTTCCTTTTGCGCCGCGGCGCTGTCAATAAAGGCGTTGAATACTTTCTCGAGCCGGTCCACGCTTTCATCCACATCGGTCTGCATCTTCTCCCAGGTAAATTTCAGGAAGAAACCGATAAAAAGAGTAACGGTAGAACTGCGCAATGTACCGGATCGATTCCTCCGAAAGCGGCATACCGGCGGTTCGTTCCCGAACATAATCGTAAAAGAAAATGTCCGATTCCGTAAAAATGTACTGCTCCAGATGACTGCGGGAGGTGGAGGAGAGAAGATTCGTGACGAGCTTTGGATGGCTCTGGCAGTATTTGAGAAATACACGCACCTCTTCCTTCCAGCCCTTGCTTTCGGGGACGGACTTCTTCAGCATGCCGAGCCGCGTGCTCATCCATACGTCAAAAAAGATCGTAGATATCCTGATAATGATAGTAAAAGGTGTTGGAGCTCACGCCGCACCGCCGGACGAGAGCCGATACGGTGATCTTGTCAAACGGCATTTCCTCCAGCATCTCTTCAAAGGTCGAGAGGATCGCCTTTTGCGTTAACAGCGCCATGAAAGTATTCCTTTCCCCTCTTATTTTTCAAACATGTCCGAGCTCAAAAGAACGGCGTATATATCGCGGACCAGAGCGCGCGTTTCCGCCTCCGAGAGGTGATCCGCTACGCAGCTGTTGATAACGCCGAACAGGCCGTTGCATATGAGCGCCGCCGTCTGGTGGAACGGGAAACGCGGTTTCAGGTAAGTATGACGGCGGAGATAGTCATCCACGCTGGCATTCATCCGGTTAAAGTACGAAGAAAAAAGATAGGGATTTTCGCTTGAGGTTGTATGGGAAAAGAAGGTGTAGTTATCGTAATACAGGCACAAAATGGCATCCAGAAGATTCTGATAGCCGATGAAGCCGTTGTTTTTCGGATTATTCTCCGCCTGCAGCATGTGGTATTTGTCTTGGGCTTCCTGCACATGATCGGAAAATATCTCCTCGGCGAGAGCATACTTATCCTCATAGTGCGCGTAAAAGGTGATCCGGCTGATATCCCCGCGGCGGCAGATCTCTGCAACGGAGATTTTCTCAAATGGAATTTCCTGCAAAAGGGCTGTCAGCGTCGCTTTGATATTGCGTTTCGTTTTGGTGATACTTTTATCTTCCAATCGGTTCGCTCCGCCTTTCCGAAGAATTGTTCGCCAGGATTATCCAAATACTTGGTGTAGTGTTTACTTATTTTAACAGATGTACAAAAATTTGTCAATTTCATCCGCTGGAAAAATACCGAAAAGCCCGCTGACCGAAATCAGCGGGCTTAAATCACAGGAACTTTTCTTTACGCATTTTTGGGCGTAAACTCGGAAATAAATTGGCGTAAGCTGTGGCGTAAGCACCGACAATTTAAGGACAATCAATAGAGCTTTGCGCCTGCCGGAATGTGAGGATCGACCATCAGCAGGTGCAGGCGCTCCTCGCCGTTTTCGTGATGCACAGCGGAGATGAGCATTCCGCACGAATCGATGCCCATCATCGCTCTGGGCGGCAGGTTCGTGATAGCGATGCAGGTCTTTCCAACCAGCTCCTCCGGCTCATAATACTCGTGAATTCCGCTCAAAATGACCCTATCTGTGCCGGTTCCGTCGTCCAAAACGAACTTTAAGAGCTTTTTGGACTTCTTCACGGCTTCGCATTCCTTAACCTTCACGGCACGGAAATCGCTCTTGGAGAAGGTGTCAAAATCCACGAAATCCTTGAACAGCGGCTCGATCTCC